>OGZV01000009.1_pt1 | contig 181857 bp, 159 predicted proteins | sample 1576861 | NCBI WGS metagenome assembly OGZV01 (sample SAMEA3541501, study PRJEB24748) | human gut metagenome | biome: human gut; feature: human-associated habitat; material: faeces | place: China | collected 2012
GTCCAGCAAGGCAAGGTCACAGCCGCACAGCAGCAGGCGCAAAAATGCTACCCGTTTCGCCATGCCGCCGGACAATTCGGTCGGATATTTGTTCAAATCGCCCGCAGTCAGCCCGACTTTCGCCGCCAGCGCGATGATTTCGCCTTCATCGGGTTTGTCCATAAAAATAGCGATATTCTGCATCGCGGTCAAGTTTTCCGGCAGGCGGTTTTCCTGAAACAGAAAACCCGTTTTGCGGAAAGTATTGCGTATCGTGCCCGATTTCGGCGTTTCCAAGCCCGCAATCAAACGCAAAACCGTCGTCTTGCCACAGCCGCTCGGCCCGAACAAAGCTTTCACTTCGCCATGTTGCTGGTTCAAACTGAAATCGTGCACGATGGGGTCACGGAGAATTTCAAAACGCACGTTTTCAAGACAGAGCATCACCTTCTCCACGGCATAAACAAAATTTCCAAAGGCTTGGTAATCAGGTATTCAAACAGTGACACAAACACGATAACCAACACCACATAAGCCATCACCGTCGAAGTCCCCCTGATAGCGCAAGCGTCCTCGCTTGTGCCATTACAATCTATTGTGGTTTCGGAGTTAGCAAAATCCCGAGGCAAGCTCACGAATAAAGTTTACCGGAAAAGTGATATTTGGCGATAAAGTGATTACCTGTTTAAGTTCTTCATTTTCTTCTAATGACAAAAAAGTGCGGTCATAAAATCAAAAGGATTCTGAACGTTGGCTTTGCCAACGGCTCCCCAGATAGCCCCCCTTCTGACGCGTAGTTTTATCTATCTAAAAAATAAGCAAATTGAAGTTATTCATGAAAATAGTAAAAATCTGAATCAAACGAAATTGATTTTCAGGCACGCGTTAGGAAACGCGCGCTATCGTGGGGTCCAGGTTTTGGGGTGCAGATCAAAGTGCGGTCAATCTTAAGTGAATTTTATATTAATTTTGATATTCCATAATTCACTAAAAATCCACCAACCACTAGCCATAAATAAATTAGTATTCCTAAAATCAGAGGTTTTAATCCTGCTTTCTTGATTGCGCTTGCTTGTGTAGTTAAGCCGAGCGCAGCCATCGCTGAAATTAATAAGAAAGAATCGATTTCAACTAATAAGTTTACAAGTTCTTTTGGTAATAAATCAAAAGAATTAAAAATCGCAACGCCAATAAAAAGTACAGCAAACCAAGGAATTGTAATTTTGTGTGAGGTATTTTCTGATACCCCATCACTACGTGTTAATAACCAAGAAAGCATTAATAAAAATGGTGCGAGCATCATCACTCGGATCATTTTGGAAATGACGGCAGTATTCGCCACGATAGGATCAATATTTTCCCCAATCGCATACACTTGAGCCACTTCGTGTACACTAGAACCAACATAAATACCGAATTGATGGGCGTTAATTAAATCTTGTGACCACGTGTAGAACAAGGGGTAAGTAAAAATAGCAAGCGTCCCGAAAATGACCACTACGGCAATCGCCACTGAAACTTTATGAGATTCTGCTTTGGTAACAGGCTCTGCCGCCATAACCGCTGCCGCACCACAAATACTACATCCTGCTCCAGTGAGATAAACCAATTGTTTATCCATTTTTAGATAACGAATGCCTAAAAGTGCGGTAAAAAAGAAGGTTGAAATTAGCATAATCGCATCAGTGACAACAGCATTTAATCCTACATCGGCAATATCGCCAAAAGTGAGGCGGAAACCATACAGCACAATGCCAGTGCGAAGAAGCGTGCCTTTGGCAAACAAAACGCCTTTTTCCACTCGTGTTGAAAATTGCGGATAAATGGTATTGCCGATTGCCATTCCCAGCAAGATGGCAATAATTAAAGCACTGATATGATAATGATGGGAAAAATCAGTGTTTCCTAAATAGTTAGCAAGTATAGCGATAATCGCAATAAATATAAGTCCGAAATAAAAGGGACGAGTGTTCATTTTTCCTTTCCTTAGTGAGTGTTTTTGTCTTTTACCCAAGCGGTTTCATCTAAAATTTTGCCAAAATAGCTTTCGACTAAGCGACGAGTAACATCAGTTTGTGGATTAAATGAAAAACCTGAAGCGTGGGTGCAATAAGTTAAGCCATTTTCAGTTAAAAATGTTGGAATACTTGGCGCAGCCTGTAATTCAGCAATTGAATGATAAGTCCGAGAGTAAAAGCACTCTGATTTTAATATGGCAAAAAAGCTTTCAATCACCGCATTATCGTAGCAATTTCCTCGGCGACTCATACTTTGCACCGCTTTACCCTCCAACATCTTTACCCATTCCGCCGTGCCATACAATACACCTTGGTCGCTGTGAATAATCGGGCATTCTGTCGGTTTAAGAATTGTAGCGTGCAACTTGTTGCACGAAATCGTGAATGCCCGAAAGGGTTAAATAACGTTCCGTGCGTGATTCGGTCGTGCATCAAGATGCACGCTACGAGGGGTAAATAATCCTCCTATATGTTGAATTTTGGTTGTCAGCCTTGTTCATTATATAGCGAGGATTTTTTTCTGTTCATCGCTTAAGCTATTTGTCTCCATACGCATAGCGTATGGTTTTTATAGCCTGACTTTGCCTGGCTATAATCAAAGGCCGTCTGAAAATTCAGACGGCTTTTTTATAACAAAGTGCGGTCAAATTTTTAGGTGTTTTGCAAATCTCCATCAAAACTTGACCGCTTGTTTTTAAAACTTCACTGTTTCACCATCTTCTGGAATTGCTATATTTTCAAGCTTGTTTGCTTGGACAAATTGGCGTAAATCCTTACGGTACACAGACATATGGTTTACCGCATCCATGTGCACCGTGATAAGTTTTGTATTCGGTAGCATTTGGCGAGCATGAGCAACATCTTGTAACCCCATAATAATGCCGTCATTCGGAAAAGCTAAGGTACGCGCATCACCTGTGTTCATAATCATTACATCTGGTTTATAACGATTAATGGCTTTGTTTACTTCGGCAGTCCAAATTGTGTCACCAACCAAGTAAACCGTTGGATGACCTTTCGCTTGGAATGTTACGCCCATCGCCTCATCTAAAATCTCAGCTAATTGTGGTACAGCGTACATTTCCGTTGTGCCGTGAGAACCGCCGGTTTTATTTAAAATAATACCTTCGAACTCCACCGGTTTTTCTAGCGATAAACTGGTTATGTTTGTAAAACCTTGCGCTTTGAGTAAGTCGCCATCCCGTTCATGCTGCACAAAAATTTTGATGGATTTAGGTAAAATTTTTTGTGCAACCTCATCCCAATGATCTTCATGTGTATGAGTCAAAATAATGGCATCAACATCTTTGAAAGTATCTTCTGCTTTCATCGGTAATTCCACAAGTGGATTACGCAAATGGCTATTTAATGTTCCTTCAAAGCCTGTATAACGTCCTTTTTCAGCAAGCATCGGATCAATTAAAAAAGTTTTCCCTGCGTAGTTCAGACGACCAGTAGCATTGCGGATATGTTGGTAGCTATCAGTGTTTTTAGAGGCAAGATCTACAGCGAAAGTATTTTCGCTAATAGCCAATGCTGTAGTGCTAATTAAGGTTTTTAAGTTCATTGTTTTTCCCTTTCTATATACGTTATTGAATGAATAAACATATTATAGTGAGAACAAAACTGCGCAAAAATAGACAAAAAATCAATAAACGTAATAATCAGGTCATTTTTTTGTGCTATGCTCATATCAAAGTAGGAGAAATAAAATGAATAAACCCACAGTTGCTTTGATTGTGTATGAACAAATGATGCCCATTCATTTTGCGATGGCATATTCCGTTTTTTCTATGTCGGATTTAAACGGCAAGCCGTTATTTGACTGTAAAATCGTTAGCGATTCGGACAACCTGACAAACTCGCTATTTCACATACATTTAGATGGAGGTTTAGAATGGTTGGATAATGCCGATATTGTTGTGATGACTGGATGGCATGATACTCAAGTAATGCCGAGTGAGGCTTTATTAACAGCATTACGGCAAGCGTATCAACGTGGTGCAACAGTAGTGGGGTTATGTTATGGCGCCTATGTGTTAGCGTGCAGTGGCCTACTTAACGGCAAAAAAGCAACCACACATTGGTTGGGAGATAGTGATTTTACTAGTCGCTTTCCGCAGGTGAAATGGGATTTAAATCCTATTTATTTGGAACAAGATCGACTGATTACCTCAGCAGGAACGGCAGCTTCCATGGATTGTTGCCTTTCTATTGTCCGTAAATTATATGGTGTGAAAATTGCCAATCATATTGCCCGAATACTGGTTATCCCCCCTCATCGTGAAGGCGGACAAGCACAATTTATCGAACGCCCTATTTCTCGTTCCACACCTAATCATAATATCAATGCGTTGCTTGCTTATTTAAATGAAAATCTGACCGCACTTCATTCGACTGATAGCCTTGCCGAACGTTTGTCAATGAGCCGTAGCACTTTCACCCGACATTTTCGCAAAGCAACCGGAATGTCATTAAATCAATGGTTAATTGAAGCAAGGCTACAACGAGCAAGAGAGCTTTTGGAAAGCACAGATTTATCTATTACTGATATTGCAGAACAAAGTGGATTTCATAGCGATACCGCCTTGCGTCAGCACTTCTTAAAAAAACATAAGATTTCACCGAATCGCTGGCGTAAGCAGTTTCAAATTGAGGAGGTTTAGATCTTTTTATTTTAAAGTGCGGCCAGATTTTTAGATGTTTTTGCAAATTCAATTTAAAATTAAAACCGCTTGTTTGATCTAAATGGATAAAAGCTATTTCGGCGGACGCTGCAGGAGCAGACGCGGTCGCGGTGCATCAGGGAAAGTTGTCGTCTTCGGCATTCTGAAACGTAACGGACAGGTCTATATCGTTGCCGTAGATAATGCCAAGTCCGATGCTTTGCCTGTTATCAAACAGAAAATCATGCCGGACAGCATTGTTTACATGGATAGCCTGAGCAGCTATGACAAGCCGGGCGTCAGCGGTTTTTCCATCACCACATCAACCATTCCAAAGCGCTTGCAGACCATCAGAACCACATCAACGGCATTGAGAATTTTGAAATCAGGCAAAACGCGTCTTGCGAAAATACAACAGAATCGATCGCAAATCTTTCCCGCTGTTCTTGAAAGAATGCGAATTTCGATTTAACTTCGGCACACCGTCCCGGCAACTTCAAACCCAGTGGAATTGGTGTGGAATTTAGGGCTAATCTACGTCAGCCCCTTTTATTTTCAGTATCGATACGGCTTGAGGCTTCTTCGCAATATTTTGGTGATAGGGACAGCCACCCTGAGGAGGCTAACTTTTGTTCTTGCCTGAAGAGGATGTATTTTAGGTCGTCTGAAAGTTTTTCAGACGACCTTTTTGAAAGTTGGGTTTTCAACTTAGTCTATGTTTGCTTACTGACTAATAGGAATACTAAACCACAGTTCATATGAAGCTAAACCAATCCAGTTGATATTTGCATTTTCATCTGACCGAATAGTTTTTCCGGAGCTATACTCGCCCGTCTTAAATAAAATAGGCTCCAAGAAATATGATTTGAAATTACAGCTCATCTTCAGATTATCAATCTGCATGCACAACTTCCGTATGAACGGGCTTTGAATAAAAGATTTCGTTATAATCTTTTGTATCTTTTTATCGAATGCCGAATACCTGCCGCCCAACAAAGTATTTTCCTTAAGCGCTTTCTCAACTGACCTCCGTGATGTCTCGCTACTGCTCCAGTTTAACTGTATTGCATACAATTTATTTTTATCGATTTGCGCAATGGAATACTTAATGGCATTAATGAGCTGATTCTCAGTCAACCGATGAACCACTCCTTCCAAGTCTGATGCTCGATAATGTCTAAAATTCAAAACATATTTTCCAGGCATGATTTCCCAATGTATCACATTGGAAACGGTAATATTATCATCCATTGTAAATTGAATAGTCTTCTCACAACCCTCGTTAATAGTGCGGGTACAAGCATTGGCATCGGCAAAAACAATGGCAATAAAACATGTAAAAAGAAATTTTTTAATTAACATGAACATTTCCCCATAGGTAAAATCCAATAATCTCCACCAAACGCACTTACATATGGATCACTATACTCACTATTACTATCAGTAACAACAGCGACGTGACTATCTGATGCAACAATAGCTACTTGACCTGGTTGCAATTTATTTCTTAATTCGGCCAAATCATTATCTTTCCCTGGCTTTATTGTGTCTTTAGGATTATGTCCCCATGTTTTTTTTTAAATACCCTCTCATTTTTTCAGCAGAAATAATATACCTTCCATCAGTTCCTCCAGAGTTTTTATTCGTTTGATATTTACGATTAGAAGGAATGCTGGCACCGCTTTGGTTTAAACCATAACTAACTCTTGCGGCCCAGCTATTTTGTCCTTGGTAATCGCTCCCAATCGCTCCATCGATAGCATCCCACACATCATTGGCTCTATGACTTTCATAGTTTGGATAATTGCTCCAAAAAGATTGTGATGATGGTCGCTTACATCTACACAAACCGCCCAACCTCAGGTTCGTAATAGCGCATCAGGTTGTAATGCAGCTCCGTCTCTTCATCAAGGTATTGGTTCTACAATCTAAAGTCTGATGGACATTCTTGTAAACCCGCCCGTCCTTTTTCAAACTACCCCAAGCGGTGTATTCGACGTACCATACCTGTGAATTTGAAAATTTATACAGGCTACGGCTTGCTTGGTGGCCGTCTGAAATGGTTTCTTTACAGATTCCACGTCTTGCTTCGTATTCTACCGTTCCGTCTTTCCTCCAAAAGCCAGAACAAACACAAGTTTTTGGCTGTTTTCGTGCCTAATATCCCCTTTTCTTCCTTACCTCTCACAAACATTTAAAACCAACCGCCGACAACACTAAACAGATAAGTCATACCGCTCCATATCCATTTACTCATTGCAACCGTTATCCACCCCATCAGCACCAACACAATCAAACTGAAAAAATCAGGTATATGCATATAAAGCCAAGCCGCAACAGGTTTTCGCCAAAAATCTGATTGCTGCTGTTTCTTTTCCAAAGCCGCATGCATAAATGGGCGCTCCAGATGCAGATCGCTATCTATACCATACTCGCTGCGTACATATTCATTGATGACTTTCAAAGTACGGCGGCTCGGTTGCAGGAAAATATCGATAAGCGTACCGACAACAGGAATCATGCCAAGCACCATATCGGCAAAAGCAAGATATACGGCAGAACGCATTTTATGTTCTGGCACGCCCAACTCCCGTCCCATGCGAAAAGCCTTCATCGTCAGAAAAAGTCCGGCAACATCCCCGACAAAGGGGATTAGCGACAATATGGCATCAACGCCGATCCCCTGCTTGGTAAAAGGAATGCAGAACAAACTGTCCATAGTATTGGCATATTTAGCCAACTCGCGCTCACGTCGGATGATTTCCTGACGCTCATAAGGTATAGGTTTATGCTTCATCATGTTTTTATATTGTAGTGGGTTTAACAAAATTTAGAGCGGCACAACATCATGACCGTTTACGGTTATTCTCCATAAAAGTCAATTACAGTATGGCCGCTTGTGACGCAAGGTCGTCTGAAAGTACAGTTTCAACTAATTTGAAACTCAACTATTGAAAACCATGTTTCAGACGACCTTCAGGCTTTATTTCCTGTCAGCCTCTTTTATTTACTTCGGCGGCCCGGTATTCGGATCCAATCCCGCCTGCTGTGCCAATTTGCGCACCAGTTCATCGGATGGTTTTGCCGGAGCCGGGCCTTCTACAAAGCGTTGGATAGCGATTTTACCGTCCCAATTTGGCAGTTTTGCTGGAGGCAACGGGACGATTTCGTCTAGATCGTGAACGTTGAGTTCGGGTTTTAGGTGACCATTTTTCGACAGAAAACTTTTAATCTGGTAATAACGCCTAGATCGCTCTTGATCCTCTCCAATTCCCCAAGTACTAAATTGACTTTGAGGCTTATTGTGAGTAAAGGCTCGAGATAATACATAAGCACTAGAACTTTCACCTGCTTTTATCGATTGATGATAAAAATTCACCGCAGTTACATAATCTTTTGCATTATCAAATGTAGCTGCCATCATCCTTCCAGCCATTCCATCAGGACGGTCTTGATTTGCAGCACAAATTTGCATTCTATTTGTTAACCCTAATCGAAAGGAATGACTTGAATCATCCTGTATCTTCATTAACAGCTCACCTACCTCATACTGCGCCTTGGCATTCCCCAAATCCGCAGCTTTGCGCAGATAAATAAGCGAATCGTCTGGGCCATGTTTTGGACCGTAACCGACATCAATATAGAGCGACCACCAATAATGTGCGCTGGCAGGCAGGATTTTCATCAGCTTTTCGTTCCAGTAAATACCTTCGCCACGACGTTCGCGGGTTTCGATATTGATGTCTTTGCTTTTCAGCAAGATTTCCTGCAAAGTCAGGTTTGCCTGCCAATGTCCGTTGGCGGCGGCAATACGGTAATACGGCAGATAGCGGTCGAGTACACCCGGTTTGGGTAACCAACGATTTTTAAAATCGTGGTAAAGGGCATAACGGTATAGTTGATCTGCTTCCTGTGGCAAAAAAGGAAACTGTTCTTTAACACAAGTAAATTCTAAATTTTTGAGTTTAGAGGAATATGAACCCAAAACTTGCTTGCCTGCATCTGTTTGGGGATTGCTGACAATATCCATTGTTGACCTAGCCAGCTCTCTGCCGACATTACATGCGGTAAGCAATGGCATGCTCACCAATATAGTAGATAAAAGTAACGATATATGTTTGTTTTTCATTGTTTTTTTATTGAAATAGTGTGTGTTTAGTTCAAATCATATGGGAGTCAATCCCAAAGTTGGTGTTTAGATGAAGGTCGTCTGAAAGTACGGTTTCAACTAATTTGAAACTCAACTATTGAAAACCATGTTTCAGACAACCTTCAGGCTTTATCCCCTATCAGCCTATTTTATTTACTTCGGCAGCCCGGTATTCGGATCTAATCCTGCCTGTTGCGCCAATCTGCGCACCAGTTCATCGGATGGTTTTGCCGGAGCCGGACCTTCTTCAAAACGTTGGATGGCGATTTTACCGTCCCAATTTGGCAATTTTGCGGGAGGTAATGGGACGATTTCGTCTAAGTCGTGCACATTAAGCTCGGGTTTAAGATGGGCTCGACGAGTTAGATAATCGGAAATGATTCCATATCGACGCGAACGTTCTTTGTCTTCAGGAATTCCCCATTGTTTATAACTACTCTTAGGATTTTTATGATAGAAAGCGTTACCTGCTATATATGCTGAAGTATCTTTGCCCGCTTTAGCTCCTTGATGTGCATAAAACAAGGCCTGTTGATAATTTTTTTGTATCATTTTCTGCCATGAGGTTGCCGCCATTGCAGCATTAGCATCAGGACGTACCTGCTCTGTAGCACAAGCCTGCATCTTATTGGCTATTTCTAATCTGACAAAATGACTAGATTCATCCTGTATTTTCATTAACAGCTCACTTACCTCATATTGTGCCTTGGCATTACCCAAATCCGCAGCTTTACGTAAATAAATCATTGCATCATCAGCACCATGTTTGGGACCGTAACCGACATCGATATAAAGCGACCACCAATAATGTGCACTGGCGGGTAGGATTTTCATCAGCTTTTCGTTCCAGTAAATACCTTCGCCACGACGTTCGCGGGTTTCGATATTGATGTCTTTGCTTTTCAGCAAGATTTCCTGCAAAGTCAGGTTTGCCTGCCAATGTCCGTTGGCAGCGGCAATACGGTAATACGGCAGATAGCTGTCGAGCACACCTGGTTTGGGTAGCCATCGGTTTTTAAAATCGTGGTAAAGGGCATAACGGTATAACTGATCAGCTTCCTGTGGTAGAGGTGGAAATTGTTCTTTGACACAAATAAATTCTAAGTTCTTGAGTTTGGAAGACGATGAACCCAAAACTTGCTTGCCTGCATCTGTTTGGGGATTTCTGACGATATCCATCGCAGAACTTGCTAGCTCCCTACCGACATTACATGCAGTCAGTAATGGTATGCTGATTAGTATAGTGGATAAAATTTTGATTCTCATATCATCTCCTAATCCAAATCTTGGGTATAGACTCAGTCTTTATTTGTTAAATAAAATTTTAACAAAAGCATAATTCTAGATTATTTAGATATTTTTGTATCTTTATTTTTTTTAAAAGCCTCTCCCTCTCTTTAAAAACCCTATTTGACACCACAGGGGATCAATCAACTGCCCCCTGGATTCATCTCTTCATAACCATTCGTATACCATCCCCAAGTTTCACAACTTATCTTGTATGAAGCAGGCTGACTTTCGACAGCGACATCTACATTTAATTCACTGTCTATCTGCATACTACGTGCATTGATATTGGCGGAACCGAGCGTAGCGAAGGTATCGTTGATTAGGCAAAGTTTTTACGATCTTTATAGCTATTTCGCAATGCTTTGGCAAATGAGGGAAACGGAAATACTAATTTTCAAAATAGATATAGGAAGTTACCATTTTTAAATTATTTTAAAGTGCGGGCAGATTTTTAGGTGTTTTTGCAAATTCAATTCAAAATTAGACCGCTTGTGTGATCTAAACTCAGTCTATTCATCTTCCTCACTCTATCAAAATGTTTGATAAGCATTTGAAATAAAAAAGGTGAGCAAAAATGCTCACCTTCTAAACTAATATTTAGTAATTAACCAAACACTTTTTCCAAATGTGCTTGGTAGTCTGCTAAGTATTGTTCTACTTGTGGATTTTTAATCACATCGTTACATAAGAAGGTCGGCAGACGGGTCAAACCGATGAACTCGTTGAGTTTGTGGAAAGGCATGTACACTGCATCCACGCCTTTGCCTTCGAAGAAGTCGCCTTCACGAGTGAATGCTTCAATCGGGGCATTCCATGTAAGTGAAAGCATGTGTTTTTTACCTTGCAGCAAACCACCTGTACCGTAGCCTTCAGTTGGATTAACACGATGACGGCCATCACTGTGGTAAAGCTTGCCGTGTCCAGCGGTTAATACTTCGTCTATGTATTTTTTCACTGTCCAAGGTTCGTGCATCCACCAACCTGGCATCTGCCAAATCACTGCATCCATCCACAAGAATTTTTCGATTTCTGCTTCAACATCATAGCCAGCATCAATCACGGTTTCTTTTACATTGTGTCCAAGTGCGGTCAAAACTTCTTTCGCTTTTTTGTGAAGTGTATGGTTTAACTCACCGTGTGAATGTCCGAAATCTTTACCACCATCTAATAATAAAATATTCATCTTTTTGCTCCTACAACAAATAATTCTGAAAAATGAGGGCTTCAATTATGCCTTTTTACTTTAATTTTTAAAAGTGCGTTTTAGGTAGCGGTAATTTATGATTACTAACAAGACTAATGCATTATCTTTCAGATGACGGTTTTACCAGTCAAATTGAATACGAATTGAAAGTAGAAGATGAAGAAATAGACGTGAAGAAGGTTAAGAAATAAATAAAAATGCCTGTTGTAAAACAGGCATTAAAAGGATTATGCTTTTGGGCGAGTTAATAAAACGAATAAACCAAGAATCACATCACCAATTACCCAAAGTGTAAGGATTATACTTGCGCCTAATCCTGTGCCAAGCAGCGTACCTGCTCTTTCAGTATTACTTATAGTATTATTAATCACATAAGCACTTGAAGCAACACCGCCAATCAGCCAAATTGCCATTAATACATTAAATAAAATAAATAAGCATTTAAAAACCTTGCCCATAAATGTACGTTTTGGTTTGCGGAGTTGTTTACCGCATGACGGACATTTTAAAGCTTGGTTACTTACTTGGTTATTACATTCAGGGCAGTTAATTAACGCCATAATTCTCCTTAGGTTAGGTTTGTTTTATTAAAATAAATCGACCACTTCCACAATAAGATAATTATATAAATTTTTGAAAGAATAATAAAAAAGCCCTGAAGTTATTATTTTCAAGGCTTTAAAGTCTTTCATAGGACTTGATAGGTTTATTTTGTGGTGGAGCTGGCGGGAGTTGAACCCGCGTCCGAAATTACTCTACCTTCAGTACTACACGTTTAGTCTCGTCTTTAATTTCACTTAAGCATGCGGACAGACACGCTAAACTTAAGCTAGTTTGATTCAATTTAGTGCTTCGATCCTCAAACAGCGGCTTCCACACGATCTCGTTTTGGTTTGACTCCGCTTTATCCCCGTCTTACGAGCGGAAGCTGGGGAGCGAAGGCTATGAGCAGGTTATTAAGCTGCTAAAGCGTATTGTTCGTCGTTTGCGACTATTTTTTTGCGGTTTATTTACGAGGCCTACCGCACCTCGACGTGCACCTTGGGCTTCGCTAATCCCGTCGAATCCAGAATCAGCCCCAAAATCGTTTGGCAGTTTATCAAAAAATCCAAGAAAGGAAAAGAAGCTATTTATTAACCTGAGAAGTTAGGGTAAAATTTTGCCACTTTTTTATAAGGAATCGAATAATGAAAACATTAAAATCTCTGACCGCACTTTCATTAGGTGCATTATGTTTAGCATTTAACACACAAGTTATTGCAAAAGAAGCAACACCTGCAAAAGCAACACAAACCCAACAACAAGCGGTAAAAGCGAGTGATAACATCGACAAATACCTTGCCATCAATATTGGTAATCGTGAAATGGTGGTTGATGAAAATGGCCAAGCGTTAAGTGCATTTAAACATGAAATCACTAACATTGGTCAAAAACCAATTAAAAACATTCAATGGGTAGGCGTGTATGTGAATAACCGAAAAGTTATTTATAGCCAAGATATGCAAATCAATTTAGAAACCCCATTACAACCAGGCAAATCCATAAATATTAATTTACAAATTCCGTTTGTTCAATTGGCTGAAGATGCACGTAAAGTCTTTATGAACCAACAAGAAAAAATTGATGTTTATCCTATTGAACGCGTTATCCTGTTTGGTGATAAAACTGTTCTTTCTGATCGTTAATTCTCTTATCTAGCCCACGTAATGTGGGCTTTTTAATAACTGTATACTTGAACAGTTATTTTCTTTTCGATATACTAAAAACACGCCTAATTTTGACCGCACTTACAGCATGAACTCCACCAGAAAAATCATTCACATTGATATGGATTGCTTTTATGCCTCTGTTGAAATCCGTGAAAATCCAACGCTACAGGGCAAACCTGTCGCAGTGGGTGGTAGTTCTCGACAACGTGGTGTTCTCACGACCTGTAATTATGAAGCTCGAAAATTTGGACTACACAGTGCGATGCCGACAGCACAAGCTATCAAAAAATGTCCAAACCTGATTTTAGTGCCCGTTAATATGCCCCTTTATAAACAGGTATCCGCACAAATTCATCAGATCTTTCAACGCTACACTTCTATTATTGAGCCACTTTCCTTAGATGAAGCCTATTTAGATGTCACGGATTGTACACAATGTTCAGGATCCGCCACTTGGATCGCACAAGAAATTCGCCAAGCCATTTTTGATGAATTAAAGCTGACCGCCTCTGCTGGTGTGGCACCCCTTAAATTTCTCGCCAAAATTGCTTCCGATATGAATAAACCAAACGGACAATTTGTGATTCAACCTCATGAAGTTGAACAATTTGTAAAAACACTGCCATTAAAAAAAATTCCTGGTGTGGGCAAAGTCACTTCTGAACGTTTATTGAAAATGGGCCTAGAAATTTGCGAAGATGTGCAAAAACTCGATCAATCTATTTTGCTAAATATCTTCGGTAAAATGGGCAAGCGAATTTGGGATTTTAGCCATGGCATTGATGAGCGTGAAATTCAAGCGCATCGGGAGAGAAAATCTATCGGCGTAGAACGCACCTTATTCGAAAATATTCGTCATCTCGAACAAGGCATAGCATTGTTAGATAATCTCTATACCGAGCTTATTCGTCGCATTGAACGAAGTGCGCCGAATATCCCCTTAACCGCTTTTCGCAAAATTGGGGTGAAATTAAAGTTTGAAGATTTTCAGGTGACGACCTTAGAAAAAACTGGCTTAACTTTATCGTTAAAAAGCTTTCAGCAATTACTGGAACAAATTTGGCAGCGTAGCCATGGGAAATCCATTCGTCTCGTGGGATTACACGTGAATTTACCAGAAGAAAACCATTTAGAACAAATGAGCTTGTGGTAAAACACAAAAGAAAATGACCGCACTTTTGTTTATTCTATCCCGAGTAGGATAATAAAAAAATAAAAGTGCGGTCATTTTTTGATGAATTTGTTGAGTTGGTCGATAAGCCGAGTTCTGTCGTGGACAATCATTCCTCTAGGCGACAAATTACTCTGCCGCTCAAGCAACCTACCCGAACTCTGGACGGGCCACCCATTGAGTTCCTATTTGGTCTTGCTACGAGTGGAGTTTACCTTGCTGCACGTTGTTACCAACGGCACGGTGTGCTCTTACCACACCCTTTCACCCTTACCGTTTTCACGGCGGTCTGCTCTCTGTTGCACTGGTCGTCGGCTCACGCCGCCCGGACGTTATCCGGCACTCTGCCCTTTGTAGCTCGGACTTTCCTCTCGTTTACTTGTCCCACTAGGTCGTGCGAACACGGTTAAGGGCTTCAATAAACCAGCGATTGTCTAACCAACTCGCGGCGTAGTATAGGGGGAATTCAAAGGGCGGTCAAATTTTCATTCTTATTTTTAATAACTTCCGTTAGAATAGCCCTGCAAAACACGGTTATTTTCAACCGCACTTTTATCATAAGGATTTCCTATGAATTATTTACAAATCGCACGAGAAACACTTTCTGTTGAAAGCCAAGCGCTCGCACAACTAAGCCAACGCTTGGATGATGAATTTTCTCAAGTTGTGGATCTTATCCTTGCCTGCGAAGGTCGTTTAGTCATTGGTGGTATCGGTAAATCAGGGCTAATTGGCAAAAAAATGGTGGCGACTTTTGCCTCAACGGGAACGCCAAGTTTCTTCCTGCACCCGACTGAAGCCTTTCATGGCGATTTAGGTATGCTAAAGCCCATCGACATTGTGATGCTGATTTCTTATAGCGGTGAAACTGATGATGTAAATAAACTGATTCCAAGTTTGAAAAACTTTGGTAATAAAATTATTGCTTTAACTAGCAATAAAAACTCAACGCTTGCTCGCCATGCTGATTATGTTTTGGATATCACGGTAGAGCGTGAAGTCTGTCCAAACAACCTCGCACCAACCACTTCTGCGTTAGTGACTTTAGCCTTAGGCGATGCTCTTGCGGTTTCATTAATTACGGCACGTCATTTCCAACCTGCTGATTTTGCAAAATTCCACCCGGGTGGCAGCCTTGGTCGTCGTTTGTTATGCAAAGTGAAAGATCAAATGCAAACTCGATTGCCGATTACCACACCAGATACTAGCTTCACTGATTGCTTAACTATTATGAATGAAGGTCGTATGGGTGTGGCATTAGTCATGGAAAACCAACAACTCAAAGGCATTATTACCGATGGTGATGTGCGCCGAGCATTAACGGCTAACGGTGCCGATACACTTAACAAGACCGCGAAAGAGCTCATGACCTCTTCACCGAAAACTATTCATGAAAATGAATTCTTAGCGAAAGCAGAAGACTTGATGAAAGAGAAGAAAATTCACTCTCTTGTTGTGGTCAATGATGAAAATAATGTTGTGGGCTTAGTGGAGTTCTCAAGCTAATGATTAACGAAAAATTAAAGAAAATTAAATTGGTCATCACCGATGTCGATGGCGTATTAACTGACGGGCTACTCCATTATGATGCAAATGGCGAAGCGATTAAAAGTTTCCATGTGCGTGATGGACTTGGTGTCAAAATGTTGATGGATGCAGGTATTCAGATAGCCGTATTATCGGGCAGAGATTCTGCGATTCTGCGTAAGCGAATTAGTGATCTCGGAATTAAATTGTTCTTTTTAGGTAAGCTTGAAAAAGAAAGTGCTTGTTTGGATCTCATGAAACAAGCTGGTGTTACTGCTGAACAAACTGCCTATATTGGTGATGACAGCGTAGATCTCCCCGCTTTTGCAACCTGTGGTCTTTCTTTTGCCGTGGCAGATTCTGCACCTTATGTGCAAAATGTCGTGGATTATGTGCTTGCACTTGGAGGCGGGAAAGGTGCTTTCCGAGAAATGTCTGATATGATTTTACATGCTCAGGGCAAAGATGAAGTCTATACTTCAGCCAAAGGCTTTTTAAAATCAGTCAAAAATATGGGACAATAACACCTATAACACTATTCAAAACACCTAAAAAAATAACCGCACTTTGATTATTCAAAAGTGCGGTTATTTCTTTTTATGTTTTATTGATTTGCCGGTAAAGCACCTGAATTCCAAGTTGGTGCTTCAGCTGGTTTCTTCACTTGTAACATAAAGCGCTGATTTGCCATTGCTTGTGGTTGAACGATCGTACCCGATGGGGTCGAGAACGAAATACCGCCTTTCAACAATTGTTGTACACTACCGGTATTAAACTCTGCGCCTTTCCAACCAAGATTAAAATCATAACCCGATGAAACCCAGAACTCTGAATTTTTACGTACCAAATGTTGATATTTCGGTGTAATCGCAATATGTACCAACACACGATCGCCTAAAGAATTCAATTCAAACTTACGAACGGTTCCCACTTCAACACCGCGATAAAGCACTGGTGAGCCTTCCGTTAAATTCATCGCATCACTGGTTTCCAAAATAAATGGCACGCCATTGCTGTATTTATTTCGAGGTTGTGCAGTTTGCGCTAAATTAAACTGTGTTTTTGATGGACCTTTGCCTAACTCAATATCAATGTAAGGCTGTAAAAGGCTATCTAAGTTTTCAATTCCACCCGCTGAGATTTGTGGGGAAATCACTTTAAATACGGTACCTTCTTTTGCAATCATTCCCATATAACTTGGGTTAATTAATGCTTTTGCTGTGATACGATTTGTTTTTTGATCAAGGGCAATCTGCTCGACTTCACCAACATTCATACCTAGATAACGCAAGCTCATCCCTTTACTTAAAGCCGTTGCATCATCTGTGAGTAACGTAATTACTTGCCCCGCTGATTTAGCGCGCAGTTCACTTGGATAAAGGGTTTTATTTTTACCTGACCCTGTATTATCAAAGCTAATCGCACCTTTTAATGAGCGAGCAACCGGTGATGCCTGGATACTAATGCCTTTCGGCGTAATATCAATTTGTGCCGCACTTTCAACCCAGAATACACTTTTATCTGTAAGAAGATTTTGATAAGCCGGATAAATATACACATCAATATCAAAATTATTGGCTTTCGGTCTTACGTTAATAATTTTACCCACTTCAAACTGACGATAAAGCACCACAGAACCTTTGCTAATACTTGGCAAATTAGTGGAATGTAACACAATACTTGGATTCACTAAGTTACCCGTAATGCCCGTTTCTGCACTACTAATATCTTTATAAAGTGGATAGCTTGAATGTGGAGCACCACTTCCTTTTTTAGGTAATACTCTCACCCCACCTTGTAGCCATTTTGATGGCGTTGCTGATTCAAAACGCAATCCGTCGATACCAAAACTTACATCAAAATTAGAGGCAGCCACAAATTGAGTATTTTCATGAATAAGATTGCGATATTCTGCAGCTATTGCCGCTTCAAATTTCACACCATCAACATTTAAATGCTGCTTCACAATTTGACCAATGGCAATATTGTTATAAAACACCGATTGTCCTTCAGCAATACCATAAGTTTCTGGTGCGGTTAAAGTTAAGAGTAAAGTATTCGGTGCTTTGAGCAATAACTCATGTTCTCGAATCACATCAAATTGCGTTTTGCTTTCTCCGCTACCCGGAATAATTTCAAAATAATCTCCGCGGAAGAATTTTTTCGGATTAGCCACATCACCCAAATCTAACTTACGATTTTTTAACACAATACGTGTATTCGTTTTTAAGAGGTTAGCTTGGTTTGGATCGATTAATAATGTGCCTTTTAAAATTTCTTCATTATTTTCGTCCGCACTTAAAGATGAAAGAAGGCCCACTTGCTCATCACCATAATAAACAGTGGTTTGCCCAGCATCTAAACCTGCAGTCACAGGAATAGTCACCTCAACTTCAATACCTCGTTTAGCCGCTTGCAAGTTAGAATAAAGTGTATAGTGGCTATTGGTCACAGCTTGTGGGCTATCTGGCGGTGAATCAAATGATACCGCACCTTGCACCACTGAATTTAAACTATCAATCTCTACATTCACACCTGATGCATTAATGTTAGCGTTAATACCACTGATATTCCAGAAGCGTGAATCTTTCTTCACAAAACGAGCAAAGGCTTTATCAATCACCACATCAATTTCAACTTTATTCTCTTTATTGAAGCGGTAATCATAAATTTTCCCGACCGGCATTTTTTTGAAGTACACAGAAGCACCAATCGAAATCGAACCTAAATCATCTGAAATTAAATGAATTAATAAATCGCCAGGATTTACTTGTGCAATAGGACCTTGTTCTTCTGCAATAAATTCATCCTCAGAATCACCATCACCCGGTTGAAGCGTAATGTAATTTCCTGACACTAGAGAGTCTAAACCTGAAATCCCCGCAAGCGATACGCTCGGTTGCACAAGCCAAAATTTAGTATTTTCCTTTAACACATCGGTGGCTTCAGAATGAATGCTTGCCTCAACTTTCACTTTTTGCATATTGTCAGTAAAGTTAACCTTCTTCACAACACCAATTTGCAAACCTTGATAGCGAATCGGTGTTTTATCTGCAACCAATCCTGCACCATTAGAAAATGTAATCGTAATCATCTTTCCTTGTTCTTTCACAATTTGGAAAAATAAAATGGCACCAATACATAATGCAATAAAAGGTAACAACCAAAATGGTGAGATGCGTTTATTCTTACGTAATAATGCTTCTACATTGTTATATTGCTCATCAATAGATTGAGATTCTGGTTTATTGTTTTCTGTCATAAATTTTCCAAATTAATCGACTATCAAACTGGGAAGTTGAAATCATAGTTAAAAACACTGCTGCACCAAAATAAAATGCGGCAGGGCCTACAGTAAAATTAATAATCTGTCCGCGTGTTACTAGAGACATCATCAAGGCTAACACAAAAAGATCTAGCATTGACCAACGTCCAACAAAATGAATAACATGCAATAATCGCATCTGCCATTTGATTGAATGTCGCCATTTAAAATGCACGCTTGCCAGCAAATACAACAAAATCAGGATTTTGCTTACTGGCACAAAAATACTGGCAAAGAATACCACGAAAGCAACAAAATAGCTGCCCATGCTTATAAATGACATCACGCCCGACATCAAGGTATCTTGTGACAAACTTCCTGTTAAATAAACGCCAGATATTGGAAGCAAGTTTGCGGGGAAAAGCATGATAATCCCTGCCACTAATGTCGCCCAAACGCGTTGTAATTTTACACTATCTGGTATTTCAATAAGCGATGCACAACGTGGGCAAATTGCACGATGACGGTGATCGTATTCTTGATCTTCTTTAAAAAAAGTGTAATCGCAGGCTGTACAAAGTTCTAACGGTTTATCACTTTTGGTAACTGGTTTCTGCTCAGGATAAAAATCATGCCATAAGTCATCTAAATTAATTTTAATGAACAATAAAGTGGTTAAAAGTGCAGTAAAAACAAAAGCAATTAAATACACATCCACTTCTAAAGTGGCATATTCGCGCACTTTAAACATGGTAACACCGAGTGCAACTAAATATACGTCAAACATCACCCAAGGCTTAATATATCCCACAAATAATAAGACATTACGAGGCTTAATTTTGAGTAATTTAGAAAGCTGCAACATAATGACTAAAATCGCAAAAGATACAGGCATTAAAACAGCACAGATAAAAATCATAAATGCAGTATAGGAATATCCCTCTACTGCCATTTTCCAAATTCCTTTCCAAACAGAAGCGTCAATTTTAGTACCTAGTAAATCTAAGCTCAATAAAGGATAGCCTAAAGCAAATGGCATTAAAATTAAGATAGAAAGGGCGATTAATGAACAACGTTTAAGTGACCAACGACTGCCCGATTGCAATTTCTGATGGCAACGAGGACATTGAGCGTACTCCCCCGCTTGCGGACGACGAACAGACACCGTTGCATCGCATCCAATGCAACGCACTAGTCTATAAGTGGCATGAGTAAAATCAGGTGTTTTTGTCATTATGTTTTCAGAAATTATAAAAGTGGACTATTTTAGCCTGAATTAAGGGAATTTGTGAAGTTATTCATTTAGAGTTAGAAACGGAATTATTCTGTCCAACCATTGTCAATCCTTATAAAAGTGCGGTAAACTGTGCAAGTTTTTATTTTTTATCCTAGGAAAACTCAGAAATGACAGATTCTCAAGTTGAAGCCCAAGTTGAAAATAATGCTGAAGGCGTTCAAAAATTAACTGATACAAAAGCGATCATTGCATATCTTGTGGAAAAATTCCCGCTTTGCTTTATTGCAGAAGGTGAAGCAAAACCATTAAAAATTGGTCTTTTCCAAGATCTTGCTGAAGCATTAAAAGATGATGAGCGTGTCAGCAAAACTCAATTACGTCAGGCTTTACGTCAATACACTTCTAACTGGCGCTATTTACATGGTTGCCGTGAAGGTGCTGAGCGCGTGGATTTATACGGCAACCCTGCTGGTGTATTAGACGCAGAACACGTTTCTCATGCGGCTCAACAATTAGCAGAAGCAAAAGCTAAATTTGCAGAAAAACGCAAAGCAGAATTAGCAGCTAAAAAAACACAACAAAAACGACCTGCTCGTAAACCAAATTCAAATCAAGCAACTCGCAAACCAAAAGCCCCGCAAGTAAAACTAAGTGCGGTTGATTTCACAACACTTTCTGCAGGTAGCAAAGTGAAAGTGAAAGTAGCAGAACAAGCGAAAAATGCGACCGTATTAAATGTGGAAAAAGATGGCGCACGCGTAGAACTTGAAAATGGTTTAGTGATGACAGTCACCGCAGATCGTTTATTTGCCTAATAATTTATTTCTTATCGGGAAAGGTTAAATGAAATTACATACAACCAAAAGTCTTATTGCGACAGCAATTTTAGGTGCGTTATTTCTTCATTCGTCTGACACTTTTGCTGTGCAGCCGAAATTAAAGCAAAGTGATATTACGATTCCTTCAGCAACTGATGCAAATCAGTTGGCAACAAAGCGTGCAACAACACGTTTAACCCAATCACATTATCGTAAATTCCAGCTTGATGACGCCTTTTCCGAAAAGATTTTTGATCGTTATATTAAAAGTTTAGATTACAGCCATAACACCTTTTTAAAATCAGATATTGATGATTTACGTGCTAAATATGGCTCAAAATTAGATGACCAACTTAATGAGGGCGATCTTTCTGCGGCATTTGCGATTTACGATCTGATGATGAAACGTCGTTATGAGCGTTATGCTTATGCTCTATCTCTATTAGATAAAGAACCAGATTTAAAAGGTAATGATCAAATTGAGATCGATCGTGAAAAAGCCGCTTTCCCAGCAACGGAAGAAGAAGCGAATAAACTTTGGGAAGAGCGCGTCAAAAATGATGTGATTAGCCTCAAGTTAAAAGATAAAAAATGGCCTGAAATTAAAGAAAAACTCACTAAACGTTACAATTTAGCGATTCGTCGATTAACTCAAACTAAAGCGGATGATATCGTTCAAATTTACATTAATGCTTTTGCTCGAGAAATCGACCCACATACAAGTTACCTTGCACCACGTACTGCAAAAAGCTTTAATGAAAGTATGAACCTTTCTTTAGAAGGGATTGGCGCAACATTACAATCTGAAGATGACGAAACTAGCATCAAATCTTTAGTGCCAGGAGCACCAGCTGAACGCAGTAAAAAATTACAAGCGGGCGATAAAATCATTGGTGTGGGCCAAGAAAAAGGCGAAATCGAAGATGTTATCGGTTGGCGTTTAGAAGATATCGTTGACAAAATTAAAGGTAAAAAAGGAACAAAAGTTCGTCTTGAAATTGAACCTGCAAAAGGTGGAAAAAGCCGTATTGTTACCTTAGTTCGCGATAAAGTCCGTATTGAAGACCAAGCAGCAAAACTCACTGTTTCTAAAGTAGATGGTGAAACGGTTGGTGTCATTAAAATCCCAAGTTTCTATATTGGTCTAACTGATGATGTGAAAAAATTATTAGTAGAGGCTGAGAAGAAAAAAATTGGCGCTTTAATTGTGGATCTTCGTGAAAATGGCGGTGGTGCGTTAACAGAAGCCGTCGCATTGAGTGGTTTATTCATCACTGATGGTCCAGTAGTACAAGTTCGTGATGCTTATCAACGTATTCGTGTACACGAAGATGACGACAATGCCCAGCAATATAAAGGACCATTGTTGGTAATGATTAATCGTTTCAGTGCATCAGCCTCTGAAATTTTTGCTGCCGCAATGCAAGATTACAATCGTGGTATCATTATTGGGCAAAATACCTTTGGTAAAGGTACGGTACAACAAAGTCGTTCATTAAACTTTGTTTATGATTTAGACCAAACACCACTTGGTGTATTGCAATATACTATCCAAAAATTCTATCGAATTAATGGTGGTTCAACCCAATTAAAAGGTGTAGCCGCAGATATTAATTTCCCTGAAATTATTGATGCTAAAGAAATTGGTGAAGAAAAAGAAGATAACGCCTTACCTTGGGATAAAATTCCGCCGGCAACTTATTCTGAAACTAATAAAGCGCGTAAAGATGTTGAAGCATTAAATGAAAAACATCTAGAGCGTATTGCAAAAGATCCGGAATTTATTGCTTTAAATGAAGATCTTAAGATCCGTGATGAACGCCGTGAGCGTAAATTCTTATCATTGAATTTCCAAGAGCGCAAAGCGGAAAATGATAAAGATGATGCGAGACGTTTAAAAGATCTCAATGATCGTTTTAAACGTGAAGGTAAAAAAGCATTAAAAGACATTGATGATTTGCCAAAAGACTATGAAGCACCTGATTTCTTCTTAAAAGAAGCGGAAAAAATGGCTGCTGATTTAGTTAAACTTAACGCGAATCAACAAAAAGTGGATGCTGAAATAAAACAAGAAGCGGCAAAAGCAACAAAATAACGATTATTTTGACCGCACTTTAGCAGATGAAAAGAACTGAAGTGCGGTTATTTTTTATGAATATTTTTAAAGGTACAGCAATGTTAAAAGGAACAATGAAATTAAGCGCATTAGTCTTATCATTATCAATGATGACGTCAGGTTGTGCGTTAGCAGACTGGGCAAAAACAGTTGGGCAACCTCAGCAAGCCGAAAATAAAGGCGTTGATATGTCTAAATTAAGCCCTGAAGAGCGTGCAAAACTTGAAGCGGAAATCAAAGAAGACCAAGCTCGTCTAGCAGCTGAAAAGCAAACCATGTTAGAGATGTCATTAACTCATGAAATTGGTGAACAAAATCTGCAGTTCAAACCAATTTTGGCAAAATTATATGCCGATAATAAATATGACTTAATGTGGAAAGACAAGGCTGCGGAAAAACAATTCCTACGCGAATATGCGGCCATGGTAGCGTCTGGTATTTCTAAACGTTCGGCGCAATCATTAATCAATTTACATAATGCTGAAAAAACTGGCGGTCTCACCTACGATGTGTTGTTAAGTGACGCTTTTCTTGATTACTTGTATTACAGCAAGAACGTAAATCAACAAGCACAACGTTGGTTATATGCAACGAATGCTTACAAACCAGAATTACCAAATCAAGAAATTATTGACCAATGGCAAAGTGCGGTTAAAAACAATGCTGTTTCTGATTTTGTGAATGGATTATCTAACCATAATCGTTTATACCGTGAAACCGTACAAGCACTTCCATCAATGATTTCAGCTTCAGGTATTTCTGCAATGGGTAAAAAACTTGCCCTTAATGCACAACGTTTACGTGTTATTCCAGATTTTGAAAATGGAATCTTTGTTAATATTCCAAGCTATCAATTGAAATATTATCGTGATGGTAAAACTCTTCTAGAATCACGCGTCATTGTAGGTAAAAATGAACGCCGTACGCCAGTGATGTACAGCCGTTTGAGTAACGTGGTGGTGAATCCACCTTGGAATGCCCCAACACGTTTAATCAATGAAGATATTTTACCGAAATTAAAACGTGACCCAAGCTATGCTACTGCCCACAACTACTCTATTTTAGATAGCAACGGCAACACCATTAATCCTCATTCTATTAATTGGAGTAGCATTGGTAATAAATTCCCTTACCGTATTCGTCAAGCGGCTGGAGATAGTGCATTAGGTAACTATAAATTTAATATGCCAAGCTCTGATGCAATTTATCTTCACGATACACCAAATCATAGCTTATTTAGCAAAAAAGATCGTGCATTAAGCTCTGGTTGTGTACGTGTAGAGAAATCAGATCAACTTGCCTCTATCTTGTTAAAAGAAGCAGGCTGGTCAGAAGATAAAAAACGTAATGCTTTAGCGAGTAAAAAAACTGTATCGGCTAACATTCGTACAAATGACCCTGTATTCTTATATTATGTAACTGCATGGGTGGAAAACGGTCAAACACAAGTTTTACCGGATATTTATAAATACGATGATGCAGCAAGTTTTAGCGGCATTGATTGGGCGGTTGTAAAAAAATATCTTTAAAAATGGTTTACACTAGAGAACTTTTTAATACAAAAATTGTCTAGGGTGAAAGATAGGTAATAAAAGAGACTATAAAATGGGTAATATTGACAAAAATCGTCGCAAATGGCTTTCGTTAGGCGGCATTGCTTTGGGCGCAAGTATGATGCCAACTTCGGTATTAGCCATGGTCTCTACACCCAAACCTCGCATTCTCAGCTTTTATAATGTCAACACCAATGAACGATTAAGCGGTGAGTTCTCTGCAACCACAGGGTTTAGTCGTTCACTACTTGGCAAACTTGATTATTTTATGAGAGATCGCCGTACAGACCAAGTGTGTCGTATGGATCCCAATCTCTTCATGAAGTTTTATCATCTACAAAGTGATTTGGGCTTACGTACTGCACAAATTGATGTGATTTGTGGCTATCGTAGTGCGGCAACAAATGCTATGCGTCATCGCCAAAGCCGAGGTGTAGCAAGCAATAGCTATCATATTAAAGGTCAAGCTATCGATTTTAGAATCCCAGGAGTGTCTTTAGCAAGATTACGCCAAGCAGCTGAAAATCTAGAGAACGGTGGTGTGGGATATTATCCTTACAGTAATTTTATTCACGTAGATACCGGCCCTGTAAGAACATGGCGTGGTGCATAAAAACAATTCAATTTTAAACCGCACTTTAGTGCGGTTTTTTGTTATAAACAATAAGGAAAAAAGATGAATATTGAAATTATTCCAGTTACAGCCTTTCAACAAAATTGTTCACTTATTTGGGATGATGAAAAAAATGCGGCGATTATCGACCCTGGTGGTAATGCTCAAAAGCTCATTCAACGTATTGAGGAATTAGAATTAAGCCTAAAAGCAGTCTTATTAACACATGGCCATCTTGATCATGTGGGGGCTGCCGAAGCAATTCGAGATCATTTCAACATTGAAATTTGGGGTTCACAGGAAGAAGATCGTTTTCTATTTGAAAGTCTACCACAGCAATCTCAACAATTTGGTTTACCTTATATTTCCGCATTTACGCCGGATCGCTGGCTTAATCAAGAAGGCGAAAAAATTCAAATTGGTACATTTACCTTTGAAATTCTTCATCTTCCTGGTCATACCCCTGGCCACATTGGCTTTATTGAACATGAAAAAAATATTGCTTTTACTGGCGATGTACTTTTCCAAAACAGTATTGGACGTACAGACTTCCCTCGTGGGGATTTTGATACATTGATCTCATCAATCAAGAATAAATTATTTACATTAAATGATGATATGGTTGTTGTTGCAGGACATGGCCCTTACACAACTATTGGACAAGAAAAACGAAGCAACCCGTTTTTGAAGTAAAGATCTGAATTTTAGATAAAAAAAAGCTCCTAATTTCTTAGGAGCACCAAAAAGGAATTTATGAATAAAATCTCTAAAGTTTAGCTTTATCAAAGGAATCTCGATAAAACGCTAGCGATTATATTGACATATTCTGACAAATGCAAGTTTTTTCTTTACACAGATTTACAATTCTTTACAGTTTGCTATTTTTATAATCACTTCGACGGCTTTTTCCATCCCTTCTAGGGTAACTAATTCATGCTTGCTATGGAAATTATAGCCGCCAGTAAAGATATTTGGGCAAGCTAATCCTTTTTCTGCTAAAAATGCCCCATCCGTTCCACCACGTATTGGTTTATGATTTGGAGTAATACCGCAAGCTTTCATTGCTACATCAGCAAGTTTAATCGCCTGTGGAACATTTTTGACAGTGTCATACATATTTTTGTAACTGTCTTCAATAACACATTCCACAGGCTCTTTCAGGCTTTTCTCTCTATTAAATTTTTCCACTAGTTGATAAATAAACGCCTTGCGTTGCTCAAAATTAGCTTGGTCAAAATCTCGAATCAGATAATGTAATTCAACTTTCTCAATATCCCCTTTAAAATCATCTAAATGGAAAAAACCCTCTTTTCCTGATGTTTTTTCGGGGACATCATCTTTTGGAAAACCTTGTTGAAATTCACAAGCTAACGTAAGCGCATTCACTAATTTGTTTTTAGCATAACCAGGATGAATGCTCCGACCTTTAAAGGTAATTTTTGCGCTCGCGGCATTAAAGTTCTCATACTCTAACTCGCCCACTTCTCCACCATCAATGGTATATGCCCAATCACAAGGAAAATCATCCAATGGGAAATAATGCATTCCTAAACCAATTTCTTCGTCAGGCGTAAATGCCACTCGAATATTACAATGCGGGATATTTTTCTGTTGTAATACAGAAAGTGCGGTCATAATTTCTGCGATTCCGGCCTTATTATCTGCACCAAGTAAAGTGGTTCCATCTGTCACAATCAAGGTTTTGCCAATAAGCTGATGTAAAAATGGATAATACACGGGACTAATAAACTCTTCCCCTAAACCTAATGCAATATCTCCGCCTCGATAATTTTCTATCACTTCAGGTTGAACATTTTTACCGCTGCATTGTGGTGAGGTATCTAGGTGGGAAATAAAACCGATAGTTTGTGTTAACTCGGGATGATTTGAGGGTAAATAAGCTGTAACGACGGCATGCTTAGTCACATTGACATCTTGTAAACCAAGTTCAATTAATTCTTGCTGCAAATGCAAAGCCAATTTCATTTGCCCAGCAGAACTTGGCGAATGTTTTGCAGACGATTTAGATTGCGTATCAAACGCAACATAAGTTAAAAATCGCTGTAATAATTCATTATTATATTCTTCCATTTTAAAATTCTCCTTTATATCAGTACTAGTCTAATCCCAAAATTCGTTACAGTTCTTGATATATAACAAGAAAGTGGAGAGTTATAAAATTTTCTGAAAAAAGTGCGGTCAAATTTTCGATAAATTTTTTCCTAAAAACGTGATTAAATCCTTTTCATCATTAACAATTCGCTATATCATATCCGTTCAATTTTATGTCGCCCCTGCATCATTTTTGCAGGTTCATTTCTACTCAGTACCGATTAAATTGGTGAAATTAGGGAGAAAACCAAAGCTAGTGGAAAATCTGGTTCAAAAGCCTATTATTGAGCTTCGTTCAATCAAAAAATCCTATGGTTCTAACACAATTATTAATGATTTTAATCTAACCATTAATAACGGTGAATTCGTCACAATTCTTGGCCCATCTGGCTGTGGTAAAACTACAGTATTGCGTTTATTAGCGGGTTTAGAAGAATTAGATGAAGGTCATATTATTTTGGACGGTGAGGATATTACTAATGTTCCCGCAGAAAAACGCCACATTAACACCGTATTCCAAAGTTATGCGTTATTCCCGCATATGACCATTTTTGATAACGTGGCTTTTGGTTTGCGTATGCAAAAAGTGGCAGAAAGTGAAATTAAACCTCGCGTTCTGGATGCATTGCGTATGGTGCAATTAGAAGAAATGGCCGATCGTAAACCAGCTCAACTTTCTGGTGGTCAGCAACAACGTATCGCAATTGCTCGTGCTGTAGTGAATAAACCGAAAGTTTTGTTGCTGGATGAATCTTTATCTGCGCTGGATTATAAGTTACGTAAACAAATGCAAAATGAACTTAAACAATTACAGCGTCAACTTGGCATTACCTTTATTTTCGTTACTCACGATCAAGAAGAAGCGATCACCATGTCTGACCGCATCGTCTTATTACGTAAAGGTAAAATTGCACAAGATGGTTCACCACGTGAAATCTATGAAGATCCAGCTAACCTATTCGTCGCTCGTTTCATTGGTGAAATCAACGTATTTGATGCTACCGTGATTGAACGTAAATCTGATAATGAGCTACTTGCTAACGTAGAAGGTCGTGTATGTGATATCCACACAAGCATCTCAGCTGAAAAAGATCAAAAACTGCAGGTATTATTACGTCCAGAAGATATTGTGATTGAAGAGCTTGACGAAAATGAACACTCAAATGCAATTATTGGTCGCATTGTGGATCGTACCTATAAAGGGATGACACTTGAATCTACGGTCGAATTTGATCACAACGGTAAACGTGTATTAGTGAGTGAATTCTTTAACGAAGATGACCCACATATGGATCACAGCGTTGGTCAACGTGTAGGTATTACATGGCACGAAGGTTGGGAGGTTGTACTCAACGATGAAGATAATCAATAATAAATTCCAGAAAATTACTGTTGCAATTATCTTCAGTTGGTTAATCTTCTTTGTGCTAATTCCAAACTTATTGGTTTTAACCGTAAGTTTTTTAACCCGAGATGGTAGTGACTTTTATGCTTTGCCATTTACTTTAGATAACTACACTAACCTGTTTAATCCGCTTTATGCACAGGTTGTGTGGAATTCATTGTATATGTCTGGCATCGCGACAATTATTTGTTTACTTATTGGCTATCCATTTGCCTTTATGGTCAGCAAAATTAATCCAAAATATCGTCCATTTTTGTTATTCCTCGTGGTATTACCATTCTGGACAAACTCACTTATTCGTATCTATGGGATGAAAGTATTCCTAGGTGTGAAAGGTGTGTTAAATACCATGTTAATGGATATGGGCATTTTGAGTGAGCCTATTCGTATTTTAAATACCGAAGTAGCTGTAATCATTGGTTTAGTGTATCTCCTTTTACCATTTATGATTCTACCGCTCTACTCTGCTATTGAAAAATTAGATGGACGTTTATTAGAAGCGGCAAGAGATTTAGGCGCGAATGCTGTTCAACGTTTCTTCCGTGTTATTTTACCATTAACTATGCCAGGTATCGTAGCCGGTTGTTTATTAGTATTACTACCTGCAATGGGTATGTTCTACGTAGCAGACTTACTTGGTGGTGCGAAAGTATTATTGGTCGGTAACGTGATTAAGAGTGAATTCTTAATTTCCCGTAACTGGCCATTCGGTTCGGCAATCAGTATCGGTTTAACCATCTTAATGGCATTGTTGATTTTCGTTTACTATCGTGCAAATAAATTGTTGAATAAGAAAGTGGAGTTAGAATAATGAGTCGTTTACTACGTAATATTTTTATGTTTGTGGTATACGCTTATTTGTATATCCCAATTATTATTTTGGTGACTAACTCCTTCAACGAAGACCGTTATGGTTTAAGTTGGAAAGGCTTTAGTTGGAACTGGTATGAGCGTTTATTTAATAACGATACCTTAATCCAAGCTGCGTTCCACTCTGTCACTATCGCTTTCTTTGCTGCAACATTAGCGACTATTGTGGGTGGTTTAACTGCTATCGCACTTTACCGCTATCGTTTCCGCGGTAAACAAGCCGTAAGCGGTATGTTATTTATCGTCATGATGTCACCAGATATCGTTATGGCGGTTTCTTTACTAGCTTTATTCATGGTTGTAGGGATTTCGTTAGGCTTCTGGTCATTACTATTGGCGCACGTAACATTCTGTCTACCTTATGTTACCGTGACAATTTTCTCTCGCTTAAATGGCTTTGATGCAAGAATGCTTGAAGCAGCGAAAGATTTAGGTGCTAGCGAAGTCACTATTTTACGTAAAATTATCCTACCACTTGCTTTACCTGCGGTAGTATCAGGTTGGTTATTAAGCTTTACTATTTCATTAGATGATGTTGTTGTATCCTCTTTCGTAAGTGGTGTAAGCTATGAAATCCTACCATTGCGTATCTTCTCTCTTGTAAAAACAGGGGTAACACCAGAAGTAAACGCGTTAGCAACGATTATGATCGTGCTTTCATTAGGATTAGTAATTTTAAGCCAATTAGTAACACGCAAAAATAATCATTAAACATTGATATAAAAAGGTTTCACAAATCTTTTAAGATCAAATAGAATACGCCTTGACGCACAATCAAGGCGTTTTTTTATACCTGCATTAATGCAGGTGGTTTTTTACCCCTCTTTTACGGAGAACAAACAAAAATGAAAAAATTTGCAGGTTTGCTTACTGCCGGTTTAGTTGCCGCTACATTAACTGCTTGTAACGACAAAGAAGCCAAGTCTGATGCAACAAAAGCACAGGCTCCAGCAAATGATACTGTGTACTTATATACTTGGACTGAATATGTACCAGATGGTCTTTTAGATGATTTCACAAAAGAAACTGGTATCAAAGTTATCGTAGCAAGTCTTGAATCAAACGAGACAATGTATGCCAAAATGAAAACCCAAGGTGATGCTGGTGGTTATGATGTGATTGCACCATCTAACTACTTCGTATCTAAAATGGGACGCGAAGGCATGCTACAAGAATTAGATCACAGTAAATTACCTGTTATCAAAGAATTAGACCCTGATTGGCTCAACAAACCTTATGATAAAGGCAATAAATACTCGCTTCCTCAATTGTTAGGTGCACCAGGTATTGCATTTAATACTAACACCTATAAAGGTTCTGATTTCACTTCTTGGGGTGATTTCTGGAAACCAGAATACGCAAACAAAATCCAATTATTGGATGATGCGCGTGAAGTATTCAATATTGCGTTATTAAAAATTGGTCAAGATCCAAACACCAAAGATCCTGCAATTATTAAACAAGCTTACGAAGAGTTGTTAAAACTACGTCCAAACGTACTTTCTTTCAATTCTGATAACCCAGCAAACTCATTCATCTCTGGTGAAGTAGAATTAGGTCAGTTATGGAATGGTTCTGTGCGTATCGCGAAAAAAGAACAAGCTCCATTAAATATGGTGTTCCCAAAAGAAGGTCCTGTTCTTTGGGTTGATACTTTAGCGATTCCTAAAACCTCTAAAAACCCAGATGGCGCACACAAGTTAATTAACTACTTGCTAGGTGCAAAAGCGGCGGAAAAATTGACTTTAGCGATCGGTTACCCAACGGCTAACCTTGAAGCGAAAAAAGTGCTTCCAAAAGAAATCACCGAAGATCCATCTATTTATCCAACAGCTGAAATTCTTCAAAAAAGCCACTGGCAAGATGATGTAGGTGATGCGATTCAATATTACGAACAGTATTACCAAGAGTTAAAAGCAGCAAAATAATGCTTTTTTAAGTGATAACAAAAAGTGCGGTCAAATTTGACCGCACTTTTTTATATTTACCATACTAGAAAAAATTATTTATAGCGTTTTTTTGATGCGTTTTTATCTTGCTCTTGTAAGCGCTCAATCTTTTCTTTAATTTGAATTTCCATACCACGATTAGTTGGAAAATAATATTGTGTATCTTTCAGTTCCGGTGGAAAGTAATTTTCTCCAGCAGCATAAGCGTTAGGTTCATCATGTGCATAACGATATTCAGCGCCATAACCTAATTCTTTCATTAAAGCCGTTGGCGCATTACGTAAATGAGGTGGCACATCAAAATCAGGAAAATCTTTTGCATGTTGTTTGGCTGCATTAAATGCGTTGTAAACCGCATTACTCTTCGGCGCTACGGCCAAATAAATAATGGCTTGAGCAATGGCTCGCTCTCCTTCATAAGCGCCCACTCTCGTAAAACAATCCCAAGCCGCTAGAGCCACTTGCATTGCGCGAGGATCGGCATTACCCACATCTTCTGAGGCTATCGCTAATAAACGTCGTGCAACATAAAGAGGATCGCCGCCTGCAGTGATAATTCGCGCATACCAGTAAAGCGCCGCATCTGCTGCCGAGCCTCGAATAGATTTATGTAAAGCAGAAATCAAATCATAAAAGCGATCACCTTGTTTATCAAAACGAGCTTGTCTCTCACCTAATACTTCTTTCAACAAAGTGCGGTCTAATTTTTTACCGTTTTCAGTTTCAGAAGCCATATCAACCATCAGTTCAAGGCAGTTTAAAGCTAGGCGAGCATCACCATTCACATATTCGGCTAATACCTGTAGTAAATTCTCTTCTAAAACTAACCGCTCTTTACCTAATCCTCGCTCAGGATCAGAAATCGCCTGTTTTAGAACTTGTTCGATTTCAGCCACTGTCAATGACTTAAGGAGATAAACTCTTGCACGAGAAAGCAATGCATTATTTAATTCAAAGGAAGGATTTTCCGTTGTCGCACCAATAAAAATAATCGTACCATCTTCAATATGGGGTAAAAATGCATCTTGTTGGCTTTTGTTAAAGCGATGCACTTCATCCACAAATAAAATCGTTTGGCGATCTGCTAGTCTATTTTGTTTCGCGCGCTCAATTGATTCTCGAATTTCTTTCACGCCACTTGTTACCGCTGAAATCCGTTCAACTTCTGCATTGATACGATGAGCAATAATTTCCGCCAGTGTTGTTTTACCTGTACCCGGCGGCCCCCACAGAATCATAGAATGAACATGCCCTGCTTGAATTGCTTTACGAAGCGGCTTTCCCTCACCAATTAGATGAGCCTGCCCATAATATTGTTCCAAATTTGTTGGGCGCATACGGGCAGCTAAAGGGCGAAAGTCATTTTCAGCAAAATCAAAATTAAGATTAGACATATTCTTTCCTTAATAAGCAAAAGGTGTGAAGATTATCATTCACACCTTATGGATTATTTTTTACCTTTACGTTGGTCATCCAATTCCACGCCTTTCGGTACGCTAAACTGGAATAAACTATCAGCTAGTGTTTGATTCGTAATGTTACGCAACACATAAAGATTGGTTTGACCATCTTTTTCTGTGGTGCTGAAATTTTTTAACACACCATTTGTATCTACACGAATATCAAATTGTTTAATATTGCTATTTTTCGCCTTCGGTTTTAACACAAAGGTATCCGCATTCTGAGTTACTGAATACTGATTCCAGTGGCTTTTATCGTTACTGGTTAAAAGCACGAAAGGGGTATTATTTACCGCGTCCTTCACCCATTGAGCTGTCACTTGTTGTACAAATGGATCGTAATACCAAAGGGTTTTACCATCTGCAATAATTTGTGTTTCTTGCGGTGATTTGGTATCCATACGGAAAAGATTTGGACGTTTAATTTGAAGTTTTCCACTTCCTTGTTGAACGTTTTTACCACCAGCAGAAGTCACGGTTTGCGAGAAATCAGCACTTAATACCGTCACTTGATTTAAGCGATTTTGTAGCTCATCTGCAGCATCTGCAAAAGCAAAGTTACTTGCACTTAAAAGTGCGGTAAGTGCGGTTATTTTTAATAATGTTTTTTTCATTCTACTTTCCTTTTTGTAAAGTGAAACTTAAGAGAATTAATATTCGGAACGTCGAGCTAAAATTTCTCGTTTTCCATTTTTCATTGGGCCTAAAATACCTTGTTCTTCGAGCTGATCCATAATTCGAGCCGCTCGGTTAAACCCAACACTAAATTTACGTTGAATATAAGAAGTCGATGTATTGCCTGTGCTTAGTACAAACTCAACGACTTCATCAAATAATGCATCAAGATCGCCACTGCTTGCCGTTGATTTCTCACCAGAGTCTTCATCATCCGCACCGTCTAAAATGCCATCAATATAATTTGGTTTACCACGTGCTCGCCAATCATCTGCTACACGCGCCACCTCATCATCACTCATAAAGGCACCATGTACACGAACAAGATCCGAAGAACCTTGACCTGAATATAACATGTCGCCACGTCCTAATAAGGCTTCTGCTCCACCTTGATCAAGAATCGTTCTTGAGTCAATTTTACTTGCCACCGTAAAGGCGATACGGCTCGGAATATTGGCCTTAATCAAACCAGTAATCACATCTACCGAAGGGCGTTGTGTTGCTAAAATCAAGTGAATACCAATCGCACGGGCTTTTTGTGCTAAGCGAGCAATTAACTCTTCAATTTGTTTGCCTGCAACCATCATTAAGTCAGCAAACTCATCAACAATCACGACAATATAACTCAATTTTTCTAATGGAGGCGGCATCTTATCCATTGTATCGCCCGGTTTCCAAATTGGGTTTGGAATTGGCATATTGAGTTTTTCATATTCTTCAATTTTTTCGTTATACCCTTCAATATTACGCACTCGTAAGGCTGACAATAATTGATAACGACGTTCCATTTCATCTACGCACCAACGCAATGCATTCGCCGCTTTTTTCATATCCGTCACCACAGGGGTAAGCAAGTGCGGGATATCGTTATAAATAGAAAGCTCAACCACTTTCGGGTCAATCATAATAAATTTCACTTCGTCCGGTGTCACACGGAAAAGCAAACTTAAAATCATGGTATTCACACCAACAGATTTACCCGAGCCTGTTGAACCTGCAACAAGTAAGTGAGGCATTTTAGCCAAATCAACTACAACAGGTTTTCCGCTGATATCTTTACCCAAAGCCATTGAAAGCAATGATGTTGAGGAACGGAATTCATTACTATCGAGCACATCACGCAATGGCACTATTTGACGGTGTGCATTTGGCGTTTCAATACCAATATAAGGTTTGCCTGGAATCACTTCCGCCACACGAATCGCACGGAACATCAATGCACGTGCTAAATCGGTATCTATACTTGTTACTTTGGATGCTTTTACACCCGGTTGTAATTCAAGCTCATAACGAGTCACCACTGGCCCTACTAACACATCTTGTACCGTTGCTTTGACATTAAAATTCTTTAATTGTTGTTCTATGCGTGCGGATGTGTCTAAAATTTCTTCACGCGTAATATCTTGAGCCTGCGTTGGACGATGCTCAAGTAAATCTAAACTTGGTAATGGTGTCGTTGGTTTTTCACGTTTATTCGTTGGTTGTTGGAATACGGGGTGTATAAGCGTATCAGAATACGGCTTATAGGTTGTTTCAGTTGCATTCTCAATATGAATTTCACGCGCTTTAACTGGTGAAGCTGTCGGCTCATTCAAGATCACTTTTAATGCATCTTCAGCATTTGAGGCTTTTGCACGCACTTCCATTTCTTGCATACGAGCTTGCTCTTGTGCAGCAAACTGACGGGCTAATTCATCTTCTAAACCATCATTGTCTGATTCTAAAGGTTCATCATAAGTTGGATAAAGTGCGGTCGTATTTTCAGGTGTTTTTAGTGACACTTTTGGTATGATATTTTCTTCAAAAATATCATCTGAATCATCCGCACTTTGAGAATTCACTTGTGAATTTTTCCATGTTGCTGAAAAATCTTCTTTTGTTGGTAATTCAACAGAAGAAGAGGCAGAAATAGACACATTCGGTAAATTGTCAGATTCAACCGTGAAGCCTTTAAACTTATCTTCTAATTTCTCAACATCTGCAGGCTCTGAAGTACTCGGTGAGGATAACCCACTGATATTAATGAGTTGCTCAGGCTTAACAAAGGTATTTTCAGCCCCCTCCTCTTTCTCATTTTCTGTAGATTCAGTTTCCAATTGAGAATCAGAGAAAGCCAGTTGTTGAGGTGCCTCAATCACAATTTGTTCAAGATCATCTACAGAAGTATGTTCTGCATGCTCCTCTTCTGCCGGCTGATTTTTCATGGTTAGCCAATGATAGAATTTCACAATTAAACGAATTAATGATGCACCGGAACAGAAAATAAAGCCTACAACTGCACAGATAAAGCCTACTAAAATACAGCCAAACTTACCGAGTGTAGGATATAAATTCACCACTAAGCTGCCACCAAACACGCCACCAGCTAAATAGTAGTTCGTATTTGAAAGCAACAATGTTGCCATCATAGTTAAGCCAACGATGAGAGCAATAAAGCCAAAGGAACGTAATGCAATACGGGTTACAGAGAGAGAATGCACCGCTTTGGTTTTCAGTAAATAAATCGGTACGATGAAAATGACAAACGGAATGAGGTGACCTACATAACCGAGAAAAACAAAAAACGCATCAATTAACCAAGCACCAAAAGCACCGGCTTTATTGATGGTTTCAGTTTGAAAACTTGCTGTAGACCAAGAGTTATCTAATGGCGTATAGCTTGACCATGCCACGATTAAATATAAACCTAAAAGTGCGGTCAATCCGAGTAATAATTCTGCTAAATATTGTTTCGGTGTAAATCGTTTTGTAATTCGTTTAATCATTTTTATTTTAGTACGAGATAATTAGTTTGTTTCACTTCTTCCATTACAACATAAGTTCGGGTGTCATTCACACCTGGTAAGCGCAATAATGTGGTACCTAATAATTTTCGATATGCCGCCATATCTGCTACACGTGTTTTGAGTAAATAATCGAAATCACCTGATACCAAATGACATTCGAGAATTTCATCAAGCGCTTGAATCGCCGCATTAAACTCTTCGAAAACATCCGGTTTACCACGCACGAGCGTAATCTCAACGATCACTAATAAAGGCGCATCCAGCAATTCAGGATTTAATAATGCACGATAGCCCATAATCACACCTTGTTTTTCTAGGCGTTTTACCCTTTCTAAACAAGGTGTTGGCGATAACCCCACTTTCTTTGATAAATCGATATTAGAGATTTTACCGTTGCGTTGTAATTCATTTAAGATTTTGATATCAATGCTATCCAACGCTTTATTTAATTTCTTTTCCATAACCTTTCCTTATGTACGGCGCATATTCTATCTAATTTATCAAAAACTTTCAGTAATCAGACAACAATAGGACAACGTTTTTTTAGAAATTATCCAAAATGGCAAGTGCATCAGCGAGTTTTTTCACCGTAAAAACTTCCATATTCTCAACCGCACTTTTCGGCTTATTGGCGAAAGGCACAATCGCACGTTTAAAACCATGTTTTGCGGCTTCACTAATGCGTTCTTGACCACTGGTTACTGGACGAATTTCACCGGCTAGCCCAACTTCCCCAAAAACAACTAAATCTTGTGGCAATGGACGATTACGGAAACTCGAAATTAATGCAAGCAATAACGCAAGATCTGCTCCAGTTTCCCCGACTTTTACACCGCCAACGACATTCACAAAAACATCTTGATCTGACATTTGTAATCCACCATGACGATGCAATACCGCAAGCAATAAGGCTAAACGATTTTGTTCTAGTCCTACTGCCACACGACGCGGGTTAGCGAGCATGGAATGATCCACCAACGCTTGAATTTCCACCAAAAGCGGACGGGTGCCTTCCCAAAGAACCATGACCGAGCTACCCGGTGTTTGTTCATCTCCTCGACTTAAGAAAATCGCCGATGGATTTTTCACTTCGCGCAGGCCTTGTTCGGTCATGCCAAATACCCCTAGCTCATTCACTGCGCCAAAACGGTTTTTATGGCTACGTAACGTACGGAAACGGGAATCCGCCTCACCCTCTAGTAATAAAGAACAGTCAATGGCATGTTCCAAGACTTTCGGACCAGCAAGGGTGCCGTCTTTCGTGACATGTCCAACCATAATGATGGCAACTTGTCGGGTTTTCGCATAACGAGTCAGGAACGAGGCGCATTCACGCACTTGTGCCACGCTTCCTGGAGAAGATTGAATATCCGAAAGATGCATAACCTGGATAGAATCCACCACAATAATTTGTGGTTTTAATTGATCCGCCAAATTACAAATTTGCTCGACGGAGGTTTCAGATAACATATTTAATTTATCTGTCGGCAGATTTAAGCGATTAGCTCGCATGGCGACTTGTTGAAGCGACTCTTCCCCTGTTACATAAAGTGCGGTCATATTTTTCGCTAATCCGCACATCACTTGAAGTAACAAGGTACTTTTCCCCGCACCAGGATGTCCACCAATTAAAATGGCACTTCCCGGTACGATCCCGCCACCTAATACACGATCTAATTCTTTAAATCCACTGGTGAAACGCGGTGTTTCTTGTAAGCTAATTTCAGAAAGCGTTTGGATTTTTGCACGGGTTTCTCCTGCATAACCACTAAAACGATCATTTTTTGCGGAATTTGAGGCTGAAATTAACCGCACTTCACTAATGGTATTCCAGGCTTTACAGGCAGAACACTGCCCTTGCCAGCGCGAAAATTCAGCGCCACAATCATTACATACGTAAGCGGTTTTAGGAGCTTTTGCCATTTTTATTATCCTTTCGAGAACCCGTTTTACGCCATCAACAGCATTAAGCCAAGCATTCTTTCAAAATACGCACGGCTCTTTAATAACGCTTTTAACCTCTCAATAGTTTGAAAATTATCTTTTGTTTCGCTATGAAAGGTAATCAAGCCTTTTATTTCATTAAGGAAAAATTGATTACTTGCTAATAACTCAGCTGATCGATTTTCTTCCAATTTTTCAAACAAGGCTTTGTTGTCATCATAATAATGATAAAGATTGAAAAATGCGCCGACACGTTCAACGGTTTTCATAAAATCGAAAGCAAACACATCCGTTGGGAATGAAAGCGTTTCCTCAATCAATTGCTGTTCCATTTTCATGACTGCACTTAATTGTTCGCGAGAATCAACTGCACTTCCCTCACGTTCTTCTTTTAAGAAATCACGCCATTTATTTAACCAATCAATCAGAAGCTGTTTACTACCTAGTTGATAGCCTCGTTTCGCTTTACTTGCCGAACTAAAATACACATCCTGTTCAAAAGGTAAAAGTGAGACAAAATAGAAAAGATCTGAAACAAGCCCTTCTTTTAATTCAAATTCAATTTCGCAGATAGGCTGTGTTTTCTCTCCTGACAGAATCTTCCCTTGATCAAAAGCCACTTCAATTTTTGATGCACCAAATGCAATCAACCAAAAAGTGCGGTTAAAATCTGTTGAGAAAATCGGCTGTAATGTAGAGGAAGGCAAATGTTCAAATGGATACAATGATGTTAATTGTGCCGATGTAGGTACTGAATCATCAGGTATAGATAAATTATATTCTGGACGACTATGCAATCCGCCAACTACTTTTCCGTCAGTTTTTAAGGTAAGTGTGAAATCGTTGTTTTCCCGACGGACACGCAATCCCATTTTTTGTTTCGCCAAAAAATGATCGGGATAATCGAAATAAGTATTTCCTAGAAAGATCGTATTTTGCTCTAAGATATTGAATTGATCGAGGTGTGTTTTTAGGATATCGAAGACGTCAGGGGTGACTGCAAGCTTTAATTCAACTTCATTACTCATTTTATTTTTCCTTATCAATTTTAACTGTTTAAATATACAGATAATTTTATACAAATCAAGATCTTTTTCGTGTATTTCCTTATAAAATCAGGTAATATGCAACGGAAATTTTAACCCTTGTTATGGAGTAAAACACCTATGGCAATGAATAATATTCTCGGATTATTTGCCCAGTCTCCTCTAAAACCTCTGCAAAAACATTCTAAAAAAGTTACAGAATGTTGCGATTTATTAATTCCATTCTTTCAACATACCTATTTAAAACAATGGGATGAAGCAGAAAAAGTACGTTTAGACATTTCTCAAGGTGAACGTGAAGCAGACGGTTTAAAACGTGAAATTCGTTTGAAATTGCCTCGTGGTTTATTTTTACCTATCGATCGTACTGATTTATTGGAATTAGTTACCCAATTAGACAAATTAGCTAACTTTGCTAAAGATATTTCAGGTCGTATGATTGGTCGCCAATTCGGCATTCCAGAAGAAATGCAAGAAAGTTTCTTAAAATATGTTAAACGTAGTTTAGACTCTATTCATCAAGCACATCGTGTGATTGAAGAGATGGATCAATTACTTGAAACCGGTTTTAAAGGCCGTGAACTTAAATTAGTGAATACCATGATCCAAGAGTTAGATTCTATCGAAGATGATACGGATCAAATGCAAATTCAATTACGTAAAATGTTGCTAGGTATTGAAAGTCGTTATAACCCAATTGATGTGATGTTCTTGTATAAAGTCATCGAGTGGGTGGGCGTATTAGCCGATCAGGCACAACGTGTTGGCTCTCGTATTGAATTAATGCTAGCTCGCTCTTAATTTTGACGACATTAACTACAACATAGGAAATTCACTATGGAAATTATTAATGCATACGGTTCGTGGTTAGTCTTAATTACCGCGGTATTCGGTTTTTTTATGGCATTTGGTATTGGTGCCAACGACGTATCAAACTCAATGGGCACCTCGGTTGGTTCGGGTACTATTACCGCTAAACAAGCGATTATTATTGCCCTCATTTTTGAATCTGCCGGAGCTTATTTAGCCGGCGGTGAAGTAACTGAAACCATCAAAAGTGGTGTAATCGACCCCACTCAATTTGTCGAGATGCCTGATGTATTGGCATTAGGGATGCTTTCTGCTCTCTTTGCATCGGGTGCTTGGTTGTTTATCGCCACCAAAATGGGTTGGCCTGTTTCGGGTACTCATACCATCATCGGGGCCTTAATTGGTTTCGCTTGTGTTACGATTGGTCCAAGTTCTGTTGACTGGTCTACTATCGGTGGAATTGTTGGAAGCTGGTTTATCACCCCCGTGATTGCTGGGCTTTTAGCTTATACCATCTTTGCTAGTATCCAGAAACTCATTTTCGATACAGAAGAACCGCTGAAGAACGCACAAAAATACGGTCCTTACTACATGGCAATTACCGTATTCGTACTTTGTATCGTTACCATGGCGAAAGGTTTAAAACACGTTGGTTTAAATCTTTCTAACAATGAAACTCTCGTTATTTCACTGCTTATCAGCGTTGTTGGTATGATTTTCTGTCATTTTTACTTCCGCAGTAACACCTTTACAGCAAAAGCAAGAAAAGGATCGTTCGGTTCAGTAGAAAAGATTTTTAGTATCTTAATGCTTCTAACCGCTTGTGCAATGGCATTCGCTCATGGTTCTAATGACGTAGCCAATGCAATTGGTCCGCTTTCTTCTGTAGTATCAATCGTGCAAAATGGCGGGAAAATCCTGAGTGGTGGTGATTTAGCTTGGTGGATTTTACCTTTAGGAGCATTAGGTATCGCCGTTGGTCTTATCGCAATGGGACAAAAAGTGATGGCAACCGTAGGATCAGGTATTACTGATTTAACCCCTAGCCGTGGTTTTGCTGCACAATTTGCAACTGCGATGACTGTTGTTGTGGCATCAGGTACCGGTTTACCTATCTCCACTACGCAAACTTTAGTGGGCGCAATCTTAGGTATCGGTTTCGCACGTGGTATTGCAGCACTTAACTTAACGGTTATCCGTAACATCATTAGTTCATGGGTTGTAACGTTACCTGCTGGTGCATTCTTTGCGATTGTGATTTTCTACATCCTTCGCGCGATTTTCCACTAGTATAATTATTAAAAGTGCGGTTATTTTTCATTTCATTTTCCGACCGCACTCTCTTCATGAGTCTAGGAAGTATTATGTCAAAAGTGAGCAAACTTTTATTTTCTTGTGTTCTATTGGGTTCAACCATTGGAACAGTACAAGCTGAAACGCAATATGTGACAGAAAATCTGAACACCTATTTACGTCGTGGTGCAGGTGATCAATTTAAGATCGCAGGTGCTATCCAATCTGGCGAAGCGGTAACAGTCTTGGAACAACAAGGAAAATACACCCTGATTCGTGATAATAAAAATCGCGAAGCTTGGATTTTAACTTCTGAACTAAGTACTACACCAAGTAGCCGTGAAGAAAATCCAAAATTAAAAGCACAGGTTCAAGAGCTAACCTTAAAACTGAATCGCGTCGATTCAGATTGGCAACAACGTACAAACGAAATTCAACGTCGTAGCAAACAAGCCGAACAACAAAGCAGTGAATTGCTTGAACAAAATTCACAACTTAAACGTGAATTAGAAATGACGAAAAATAAAAATCGTGATTTAGAAGCGATGCTTGATGCTAATAAACGCGAAATTGCAATTCAATGGTTTATTTATGGCGGTTCCGTGTTAGGCGTAGGTTTGTTAATCGGTCTTGTATTACCTCACATTTTACCTAGACGTAAACGCCGTGATAGCTGGTAATGATTCATCATTGAGGTAGGCTTTTGCCTACCTTTTCTTTATATTTTGATGGGAGAGAAAAATGGAAATTTATCTTGTCGGCGGTGCTGTGCGCGATCAACTTTTAGGTTTACCAGTAAAAGATCGTGACTGGGTTGTCGTGGGAGCCACACCAGAAATGTTGCTGGCTCAAGGTTACCAACAAGTTGGCAAAGACTTCCCTGTTTTTCTCAATCCTGAAAGCCATGAAGAATACGCACTTGCCCGTACAGAACGAAAATCAGGTAAAGGCTACACTGGATTTATTTGTGATTTTTCAGATGATATTACGCTTGAACAAGATTTAATTCGTCGAGATCTCACCATTAATGCCATTGCCCAAGACAAAGATGGCAAACTGCACGATCCTTATCATGGCGTAGAAGATATCCACCAACGTATTTTACGTCATATTTCCCCCGCTTTTGCTGAAGACCCACTTCGTGTATTACGTGTTGCACGCTTTGCTGCTCGCTTTCATCATTTAGGTTTCTCTATTGCCGAAGAAACCCTTAAATTAATGGCTGAACTTACTGAACAAGGTGAACTCACCCACCTAACGGCTGAGCGTGTTTGGATGGAAACAGAAAAAGCATTAAACGAACCGCATCCTGAAATTTATTTTGAAACACTGCATCAAGTTGGCGCGCTTAAAGTGCTCTTCCCTGAAATTGCGGCCTTAGATGGAGTACCAAACCCAGCTAAATATCATCCTGAAATTGACAGTTTTATTCATACCATGCTCGTATTGCAGCAAGCCGTTAAACTCACTGAAAATACCAATTTGAATAAAAGTGCGGTCCGTTTTGCTGCGATTTGTCATGATCTTGGAAAAGCCCTTACCCCAAAAGAAATGTGGCCTAGTCATCATGGACATGAAAAAGCGGGGATTAAACCGACTCGTTCATTATGCAAACGCCTTAGAGTCCCTAATTATCTTCAAGAATTAGGCGAATTAACTTGCGAATATCACACGCATGCACACAAAGCATTAGAACTTCGCCCAGAAACAGTAGTGAAACTCTTTAATACTTTTGATGTTTGGCGCAAGCCTCAGCGATTTGAGGAATTTTTATTGGTATGTTTATCTGATACTCGCGGACGAACGGGCTTTGAAAATAAAGAATATCCGCAAATTGATTACCTCAAAACACTTTATCAAGCTGCTCTAGCTGTTAATGTGCAACAAGTGATTTCCGATGGTTTTGAAAAGCAAGGTATTCGAGATGAATTAACCCGTCGAAGAATTGCCGCAGTGAAAGCCGAGAAAACTCGCTTAAATGCTTAATCAAGCTTTACTAAAAGTAAACTAACCCTTACAATATGTGCAATTTTTTAGTAAATATTTTGTTATGAAATTATTAAAATCTCTTCTCGCACCTGTATTTGCAAGTGTGATCTTATCCGCTTGTACCCTTGATGCAGAGCGCCCAACAGATGTTCAACATATCGATAAGAACGATATTACGTGGCAACAGCACCTCAAAAAAATCAAACAAATTCAATCTTATAGCACAAAAGGACAAATTGGTTACATCAGTCCACAAGAGCGTTTTTCTAGTCGCTTTGAGTGGCAATATCAAAACCCTAAAGCCTATAAGTTAAAACTTTATTCTCTGATCAGCAAAACGACACTAACTATGGAAATGCATCCTAATGGCATGACAATTTCAGATAATAAAGGCAATCAGCAATCTGATAAAAATGCCAAATTATTGTTACGTGAAATCATCGGAATGGATGTTCCATTAGAGCATTTAGCTTATTGGTTAAAAGGTCAACCAGCTGATAACGCGGATTATCAAGTTGGAACTAATCATCTTTTATCCGAATTTAGCTACCCGCTTGATGGTTCGATTTGGACAGCCGATTACCTAAGCTATCATCCGGATAATTCGATGCCTGAAAATATTCTATTAAAGAATAAAAGTACATCACAAACCCTAAAAATTCGTGTGGATGAATGGGCGTTCTAATGAAAACACATCACTTTTCGACCGCACTTTCAACTTCTCTTGGAAAGCCTAACCGCTTTCCAAGCCCCGCAAAACTCAATTTATTTCTCTATATAAACGGTAAACTGCCAAACGGCTACCACGAATTACAAACCCTTTTCCAATTTCTTGATTTCGGCGATTGGCTCACCATTGATATTCGCCAAAATAAACAAATCTATATCACTCCTGAAATTCCAGGCTTACCTCTAGAACAAAACTTAATCTATCGTGCAGCGACACTCCTACAAGAAAAAACAGGCTGTACACTCGGTGCCACAATTCATTTAGATAAAATTTTGCCGATGGGCGGTGGGATTGGCGGCGGCTCATCCAATGCCGCAACGACACTGCTTGCTTTAAACTATTTATGGCAAACCCATTTATCCATTGATGAACTTGCCGAACTTGGGCTAAAACTCGGGGCTGATGTGCCTATCTTCGTTCATGGACAAGCCGCTTTTGCAGAAGGTGTGGGTGAAAAAATTCAATACTGCGAACCACAAGAAAAATATTATGTGGTACTAAAACCTGAAACTGCGATTTCTACTGCAGTGGTTTTTAACGATCCCGATTTGCCACGCAATACAGAAAAAAGATCCCTTGTACAACTTTTGAATCAACCGTTTGCAAACGATTGCGAAAAAGTTGTGCGAACTCAATATCCAGAAGTTGAAAAAGCCCTACTATGGTTGTTACAATATGGTCCAGCCAGATTAACAGGGACAGGGGCTTGTGTTTTTGCTGAATTTGATGATGAAAAATCAGCACAAGCTGTTTTCCAACAAAAACCGAAGGAATTTTTCGGCTTTGTTGCTAAAGGATTAAACGTTTCACCATTACATACCATGTTGAAACAACTCTCGACCAACCAATTTATCTACACTCAACCTGAGGTTATATAAAATGCCAGACATTAAACTCTTTGCTGGAAATGCTACGCCTGAGCTAGCGAAAAAGATTTCTGAACGTCTTTACATTTCATTAGGCGATGCCACCGTTGGACGCTTTAGCGACGGTGAAATCCAAGTGCAAATTAATGAAAATGTGCGTGGTGCAGACGTATTTATTATCCAATCTACCTGTGCGCCAACGAATGACAACCTGATGGAATTGATTGTAATGATTGATGCTTTACGTCGTGCATCAGCTGGTCGTATTACTGCCGTTGTTCCTTATTTCGGTTATGCTCGTCAAGATCGTCGTGTACGTTCTGCTCGTGTTCCAATCACTGCAAAAGTCGTTGCTGACTTACTTTCAACTGTAGGGATTGACCGCGTATTAACCTGTGACTTACACGCAGAACAAATCCAAGGTTTCTTTGATGTGCCAGTTGATAACGTATTCGGTTCACCGGTTTTACTTGATGATATCTTGAAGAAAACCGATCTTGTCAACCCTATCGTTGTTTCTCCAGATATTGGCGGTGTGGTACGTGCTCGCGCGGTAGCGAAATTATTAAATGATACCGAAATGGCAATTATCGACAAACGTCGTCCACGTGCAAACGTATCGCAAGTTATGCATATTATCGGGGATGTAGCAGATCGTGATTGTATCCTTGTAGATGATATGATTGATACAGGTGGTACATTATGTAAAGCAGCTGAAGCATTAAAAGAACGCGGTGCAAAACGCGTATTTGCTTACGCAACTCACGCCGTATTCTCTGGTGCAGCAGCACAACATTTAGCAAGCGATGCGATTGATGAAATCGTGGTGACTGATACTGTTCCTCTTTCACCTGAAATGAAAGCACTTGGTAAAGTTCGCGTGCTGACTCTTTCAACTATGCTTGCTGAAGCAATTCGTCGTATCAGCAATGAAGAATCTATTTCAGCAATGTTTGAATAATTCTTTCGCTTAGCATTCATTTTAAAAGTGCGGTCAGAAAATCCAGTGTTTTTTGACCGCACTTTTTTATGCTATGACTAAAAATAAAGCAAAAAAAAGTGCCCCACTGGGGCACTACTCGGAAAGCAAAATAGATGTCGGCTATTTAAAAATAGCACTTGTTTTTAGTGGCTTAAGAATACGACAAAGTACTTTTTATTGCAAATAGCAATGTTCAAATTTGTGAGCTAAATCACGATTTTTCTTCACTTTTTTATTTTCAATCGTTGCGTATAAAAAAAGAGGAGCATACCGCTCCTCTTCACTAGAAATAAAATTAAATTAACCGTTAATAAATTTTTCGCCTAATTCAATATCTGCACGCAATGTTGGTAACATTGCTTCTAAAGCTTCTTGTTCAAATTTGCTTAAGGTGCCAATTGGTAAAATTTCTTCTACACCTTCCTTACCTAAACGTACTGGCTGAGCGAAGAAACGTGCGTATTTACCATCACCTTCTACATAAGTACATTCAACGACAGTTTCACCACTTAAGCCTTTCACTAATGAACGCGCAAAACGTGCTGCAGCTTGAGCCATAGAAAGTGTCGCAGAACCGCCACCCGCTTTTGCTTCAACCACTTCAGTACCTGCGTTTTGGATACGTTTAGTTAATGGTGCAATTTCCTCTTCTTTCCACTCAGCATATTGAACTTGTGAAAGTAATGGAAGAATGGTTACACCTGAGTGGCCGCCAATTACAGGTACGCTTGTACGCGAAACATTTAAACCTTTTAATTCAGAAACGAATGTTTCAGAACGTAATACGTCTAAAGTGGTGACACCGAATAATTTACGTTTGTCGTAAACACCCGCTTTTTTCAATACTTCTGCAGCAATTGCAACAGTCGTATTCACAGGGTTAGTGATAATACCTACACAAGCTTTTGGACAAGTTTTTGCAACATGTTCAATTAAGTTGCGCACGATACCCGCATTGATATTGAAAAGATCTGAACGATCCATACCAGGTTTACGTGCAACCCCTGCAGAAATTAAAACAACATCAGCACCTTTAAGTGCAGGTGTTGGATCTTCACCCGCAAAACCTTCTACTTTAACCGCTGTTGGAATATGACTCACATCTTTAGCCACACCAGGGGTCACTGGTGCAATATCATAAAGTGCTAATTCACTTTCAGCGGGTAATTGTAATTTAAGTAATAAGGCTAATGCTTGACCAATGCCGCCTGCTGCGCCTAATACTGCAACTTTCATAAAATACTCCTCATGTATTAATTAATCCTAACTAGGTAGGATTCTAAAGCCTTAGCCGTTAAATTACAAACAAAGAAGTTCAATTATGCGATCTAGCTCAAACTTTTCAAACAACAAATTCATTTCAATTGCTTAAAATGAATTTTTATGCAATTCTTATGCAAATTCCCCTATACGAGAATAACTATGTCAGATCAATTAACAAAAGCATTTAAAGAACTGCTCACCCAAGAGCGATTTGCTTCTCAAAGTGAAATCGTTGAAGCCTTAAAGAATCAAGGATTCCAAACCATTAATCAATCTAAAGTTTCACGTATGTTAAGCAAATTTGGGGCGGTTCGTGCGAGAAATACTAAAATGGAGATGGTGTATTGCTTACCAAGTGAATTAAGTGTACCCGCTACCAGTAGTCCATTAAAAAATCTGGTTTTGGATATTGATCATAATGATTTTGTCATCGTCATCAAAACCTCTCCAGGTGCAGCTCAGTTGATCGCCCGTTTACTAGACTCCATTGGTAAACCAGAAGGGATTTTAGGCACGATTGCTGGAGATGACACGATATTTGTCACGCCAACAAAAAATACAACAATTAAAGCGCTTTTAGCACAAATTCAAGCGCTCTTTGAGAGCAGCTTATAATGAATATCTTAGTGACTGGTGGAACAGGATTTGTTGGGAAAGCCTTAGTTACGGCACTACTGTCTCGTGGCGATAGAGTTACAGTATTAACTCGCTCTATTGAAAAAGCTCAGGCTGTTTTTCCTGAAAAAACACCTCAATTTTTGACCGCACTTTCAACACTCAAAGACTTGAATACCTTTGATGCAGTTATTAATCTTGCCGGTGAGCCAATCTTCGATAAAAAATGGACGGTTCAACAAAAAGAAAAACTGCGTCGTAGCCGCATTGATTTAACACAGCAGCTTGTTCAACTTATTAACCAAAGTGAATATCCCCCAGCCCTGATTTCAGGTTCTGCAACTGGAATTTATGGAAACTGTGGTGACGAGCAGATCACTGAAAACACAAATCCAAGTACTCAATTTACCGCACAGCTTTGTATTGATTGGGAAAATGCGGCAAAGCAAGCCAACACAAGAGTCTGTTTAGTGAGAACCGGATTAGTACTTTCTCCAAAAGGTGGGGCTTTTGCTAAAATTCTACCGCTCTATCGCTTCGGATTAGGCGGAAAATTAGGGAATGGTGAGCAATATTGGAGCTGGATAGCATTAGAGGATATGGTAAAAGGACTTCTCTTCTTACTTGACCATAATGATTGCAAAGGGGCATTTAATTTTACCGCACCACATCCTGTTAAAAACAAGACATTCAACCAACTATTAGGTAAAGCATTACATCGTCCTTGTTTTGCTCAAGTACCTCAATTTTTATTAACTACTATTCTAGGCGAGCGCGCTTGCATTCTATTAGACAGTCAGAATGCCTATCCAAAACATTTGCTAGATTGTGGATTTACATTCCAATACTCAGAATTAAGCAATTACCTCCATAATACACTTTAAAAAACAAAAGGCTGATCAAAACCAGCCTTTATTATTTTTCATACCCATTATGCTAAATATTCTAAAAATTCCCCTACGGTGTGGAAGGATCCAAATACCAGCACAATGTCATTTTTATCTGCATTTTTAACCGCACTTTGCACACCTTCAACTACAGAATCTTCAGAAACACTTTTTGCTGATGGACAAACTGATGTTAATTTTGCATTTAAGTCATCACCTGATTGACCACGGTAACCACCTAATGTGACACAATGCCATAGGTCAATAACGGAAGTAAGTTGGGTAAACACCGACTCGGCATCTTTATCTTTTAACATACCGCAAACGGCAATAATTCGCCCTGATATTTGTGTCTTAAGTGCAGTCAATTTTTCGGCTAAATATTTTGCTGCATGAGGATTATGCCCAACATCGATGATCACTTTTGGCAACTGTGAATAGGATACATTCAAGCGTTCTGCCAATTTTTCTAATTGGTTACCTTTCAATTGTTGGAAACGACCCACCAATTCCACCTCAATTAATGAACGTTTAATGGTATCGACAGAAATATCAAAAGGCATCTGCTCAACAGCAGCCAAAGCGGTTGCCGCATTAGCTAATGGAATTTGGCAAAACGGCAGATTTTCTAACCGCACTTTGTTGCTCTGCCACATCCAAGTTTGCTCATTAGCTTTAAACGACCAAGTGACATCTCGGCGTGAAACGTGGCAATGTAATTTCTCAGCTTGTTCTAGCATAGGTTGCGGGACATTGGGTTCGCCAATCACAACCGGTTTATTCGCACGGAAAATCCCCGCTTTTTCAAAGCCAATTTCTTCGCGATTTGAACCTAGAAAATCTGTATGATCAATATCAATACTGGTGATAACCGCCAGATCATTATCAACAATATTCGTTGCATCCAAACGCCCACCAAGCCCCACTTCTAAAATCACGACATCAAGCTTCGCTTGTTTAAATAAATGCAAAGCCGACAACGTACTAAATTCAAAATAAGTGAGAGACTGCGTTTTATGCTTTTCGATGAAATCAAAAGAAGCGGTATGCATTTCATCTGGCAAGTCTTGATTTTGAATACGAACACGTTCGTTATAACGCAATAAATGAGGTGAGGAATACACACCCACACGCAAACCGTGATTTAACAAAATAGTTTCAAGCAAACGACAAGTCGTGCCTTTGCCATTTGTGCCCCCCACCGTGATCACATAAGGCGCGGGATTCAAAAGATCCAATTCTTCTGCCACTGACTTAATGCGCTCTAGCCCTAAATCAATAGCTTTAAAGTGACAGTTTTCCAAATAAGAAAGCCACTCAGCGAGTGGCGAAGTGGCTTTTAAACTCATTATATTAGGCATTTTCAACAACTTCTACTTCAACAAAAGGTGAAGGTTGATTGGTGAGTTTGCTTAAAAGGTTTCCAAGGGTTGAACGCATTTCTGAACGTTTCACGATCATATCAATCGCCCCTTTCTCGAGTAAGAATTCACTACGTTGGAAGCCTTCTGGTAATTTTTCACGTACGGTTTGTTCAATAACTCGTGGGCCTGCAAAACCGATTAATGCTTTTGGTTCAGCGATGTTCACATCACCTAACATCGCAAAACTTGCAGATACACCACCTAATGTCGGATCCGTTAATACCGAAATAAACGGCACACCTTTTTCACGCATTTTCGCTAATACCGCACTGGTTTTCGCCATTTGCATTAATGAGAAAAGAGCTTCTTGCATACGTGCACCGCCACTTGCAGAGAAACATACAAATGGACAGTTTAATTCAATTGCTTTTTCTGCCGCTTTTACAAATTTTGAACCCACAACAGAGCCCATTGAACCGCCCATGAAACTGAAGTTAGATGCGGCAACGACTACAGGCATGTTGTAAAGTGTACCCGTCATTGTGATTAACGCATCTTTTTCACCGGTTTCTTTTTGTGCAGCAGTAATACGATCTTTATATTTTTTTAAATCTTTAAATTTAAGAATATCTTTTGGTTCTAAATCAGCCGACAATTCTTGGCTTGAACCCTCATCTAATAAGGCTAAAAGGCGTTCACGAGCATCAATGCGCATATGATGGCCGCATTTGGGGCAAACATGTAAATTACGTTTTACTTCTTCGCCGTAAAGGACTTGTTCGCAAGAGGTACATTTTGTCCAAACCCCTTCTGGCACGTTTGCTTTACGTGATGCAGAGGAAGAGGTTCCTTTGCTAAAAATTTTATCAATCCAGCTCATTTTTTACCTTTTTTATTAACGAGAAAAGTTTGCGTATTTAATCATAATTTAGCGAAATTTGCTAGTCAGATGAGATTATCTTCTAAAAACAATGGGCCTAAATTTTTCTGTGGAATCGCAAATTTTTCAGGGTAAATGACATTCACTAAATATAAGCCTTCTGGTTTCGCTGTTGGAGCGGCTAATTTACGATCTTTTTGCTCTAACAACCATTTCATCCACTCAACAGGTTGATTACCAGCACCGACTTCAATCAAGCTTCCCACGATATTGCGTACCATATGATGCACAAAAGCATTGGCTTGAATATCCACAATAATGTATTGCCCTTTTCGCACCACATTTAAATGATGCACATTTCGCCAAGGGGTATTTGATTGACATTGCGCTGCGCGGAAAGAGGAAAAATCATTTTCGCCCAATAAAAACTGCCCCGCTTGGTGCATTTTCTTTTCGTCCAAATCTAAATGGCAATGGGTAATCCCTTCTGGCAAAATGGCTGAACGTAATTTATTGCAATACAAGATATAACGATAACGACGAGCTGTTGCCGAAAAACGGGCATGAAATTCATCATCCACCACTTTTGCCCAACTCACTGAAATGTCATCAGGCAAATTCGCATTAGTACCAAATGCCCATGCTTTTTCAGGACGAACTGCTGTGGTTTCAAAATGCACCACTTGCCCCGTGCCATGCACACCAGAGTCTGTTCTGCCCGCACAAAACACTTCAATTTTTTCATTTGCCACGAAAGATAACGCTTTTTCTAATTCTTCTTGTACACTGCGCACTTTCTCTTGTCGCTGCCAGCCACAATACTGTTTTCCGTTATATTCAATGCCTAAGGCTATCTTCATTGGAAAATACTCCTAAAACGATTTCAAATTTGACCGCACTTTGCCCGAAAAGAAAAAACACCAATAACTCATCATTATTGGTGTTCTTATCACAAGCTAAAAATTAAGCACGTTTGAAGTCAATGTGAACCAATTTTGGTTTGAATGGGTGACGTTGCATTGCTTGAACTTTCACTGCAACTTCTTTACCTTCAACCACTAAAGTGATTACATCGCTATAGAAAGAATCGTGAACTTGTGCGTTGTTTAATTCATCGTGATTTAAGATGATTGAAACAGGTGCTTCGCTGCCACCATAAATGATTGCAGGGATTTGACCGTTGTGACGCAGGCGGCGGCTCGCACCCTTACCTTGCGCTTGACGAACTTCAGCGTTAAATTTAAATGCCATTTTAATGTTCTCTTGATTAAAAGTTTAAAATAAAAAATTGCAGGCGACCCAGCAATTTTCCTAAATTTGCTCAAAGACAAACTTTGAGAGCGACGGATTATAAAATATTCAGCCCCACATTGCAAATTTACACAGCAATTTTTTTCTAGGCTTTTCAAGGCAAAGCGATTAAAATAAGCCCCAATTTTTAATTAATTTTAACTAACTGATTGTAAGTGGGTTTCAAATGGAATTTCTTATCAGCTTTTTTACCGATTACGGTTATTGGGCGGTGCTATTTGTTCTTATTATTTGTGGCTTTGGTGTACCCATTCCGGAAGATATCACGCTCGTATCCGGTGGCGTAATTGCTGGTCTTTATCCTGAAAGTGTAAACTCCCATTTAATGTTATTAGTCAGTATGATTGGCGTACTTGCTGGTGACTCTTGTATGTATTGGCTTGGTCGCATTTACGGCACCCGAATTCTTCGTTTCCGTCCAATGCGCAAAGTGCTCACCTTACAACGCTTAAAAATGGTGCGTGAAAAATTTGCCCAATACGGCAACCGTGTTTTATTTGTGGCTCGCTTCCTTCCAGGATTACGCGCGCCAATTTACATGGTATCAGGCATCACCCGCCGCGTTAGCTATACGCGCTTCGTATTAATTGATTTCTGTGCGGCTATTATTTCCGTACCAATTTGGGTTTATCTTGGCGAATTTGGCGCAAGAAACTTAGATTGGTTACACGAACAAATCCAAAAAGGTCAGCTTGTAATTTATATCCTTGTTGGTGCATTAGCGGTTTTCTTATTTTGGAAATGGAAAAAAGCGAAGAAGTCCAAAACTAACTAACCTCATACAATAAAAAGTGCGGTAAAAAACAATATTGTTTTCTACCGCACTTTTTTCATTCCAACTAGGCTTTAGCTGCTAAATATCGTTCCACCGTATCCACAATCGCTTGTGTTTGCGGATCAATTTCGATATTCACTAAATCACCAATTTGGCGTTTGCCGATCAAGGTTCTGTGCAAGGTTTCAGGAATTAAATTCACGCAGAATTCATCGTCTTTTACTTCACCAATAGTAAGGCTGATGCCATCAATTGCGATAAATCCTTTGGTGAGAATGTATTTCATCACGTCTTTATTGGGTAATTTAAACCAAACCTGACGATTATTTTCGCTTTCAATAATTTGTGAAACACTTGCGGTACAATAAACGTGACCAGATAAAATATGCCCACCAATTTCTGCGCCCATTTGCATTGCACGTTCAATATTCACAAAATCCCCTGCTTTTAAGCTACCGAGATTGGTGATGCGTAAGGTTTCCTGCATTAAGTCAAAGCTTACAAGATCATCATGAATTTCAGTCACCGTTAAGCACACGCCATTATTCGCCATTGATGCACCTATTTCTAAGCCTTTTCGCATTTCAGCTGGTAATTTTACGATCTGTGTTCTAAAATTATCACTGTCTTTAATTGCATGAATTTGGGCGATGCCCTGTACAATACCTGTAAACATTATTATTCCTTCATTAAAAATTTTTCCAATATTATAGCAAAATTTATGAATTCTCGTCTTTTTTCTCAATACCGTATTGATATTAAAAAACTTATCCGAATTGCGACACCTATCGGTCTTGCCCAATTGGCTCAAACTGGCATGGGCACCGTGGATGTGATTATGGCGGGGCGTGTGAGCTCGGCTGATGTGGGTGGTGTTGGTATTGGTGCCTCTATTTGGCTACCTTTGGTACTTTTCGGGCAGGGGTTATTACTCGCCTTGCCACCAACAATTTCCTATTTAAATGGTTCAGGACAGCGCCATCGCATTGCTCACCAAGTGAGACAAGGCCTTTGGATTTCATTTTTAGTGATGATTCCCCTTGCGCTCATCATCTATCATAATGATTTCATATTACAGTTTATGAATATGGATGCCCATATGGCAGATGTGACGATGAATTATTTGCGTGCGATGGTGTGGGGCTTACCAGCCTATTTATTGCTGATTAATTTCCGCTGTTTGAATGATGGTATTGCCAAAACAAAACCCGCCATGGTGATTACCTTCATGGGGTTAATGCTGAATATTCCGCTGAATTATATGTTTATTTACGGCAAATTTGGTGCACCTGCATTAGGCGGTGTCGGTTGTGGTGTGGCAACAGCTATTGTCAACTGGGCGATGGCGATCTTAATGATTACCTATTCAGCTAAAAACTATAATGAACGTAGTTTGAAAGTCTTTGAAAAAATTATTGAAAAGCCGGATATCAAAACACTGAAAAAATTGACCGCACTTGGCTTGCCGATCGCGATTGCACTATGTAGTGAAGTGTCACTCTTTGCATTAAGTAGTTTATTGCTTTCTCCATTAGGTGCGGATGTGGTCGCCAGCCATCAAATTGCTTTAAACACCAGTGCCGTAGCCTTTATGTTCCCAATGTCTATTGGCATGGCAGCAACCATTTTAGTGGCACAAGAACTGGGTAATCACGCGCCACAAAAAGCTAAAATCATGGCTTACGCCGCGATTATTCTTGGCTTGATTGCGGCAAGTGTATTGGCTTTGGTGATTTGGGTATTTAGTACAGAGATCGCTACATTAATAGTAGGCGATAATACCACCGTTATTGCCCTATCAAGCAGCTTATTAGCGATAGCTGCAATTTATCAATTCTCAGATTCGGTGCAAGTCGTTGTTAGCGGTATTTTACGTGGCTATAAAGACACTAAAATTATCCTTTATATCACGTTACTTGCTTATTGGGGCGTAGGTATCCCCGTTGGGTATATTCTTTCCCGCACGGATTGGATCGTACCAAGCATCGGCGCAAAAGGTTTCTGGGTCGCGTTTATCATTGCCTTAACCATTGCTGCCGCTTTACTCTTTATACGTATGCGAAAAATCCAATCACAACCAGATAAAGTCATTATTCAGCAGCTAGAAAGATTGAAATAGTTAAAGTAAAAAGTGCGGTCGAATTTGACCGCACTTTTGTCTTTTACATCACTACTACATCAAATTGTTCTTGGTTGTAGTACTGCTCTGTTTTGACTTGAACCTGTTTACTGATGAACATTTCGATCTCTGGCAATAAACCGTGCGATTCCTCTTTGATTAAGTAATCCGCCACAGCTGGAGAGGCATAAACCACAAATTGTTCACTAGAGAATAAGTGGTTAACGCGAATGATCTCACGCATAATTTCATAGCATACTGTTTCAACCGTTTTCACGCGTCCACGACCTTGACAAGTTGGGCATTCATCACACAAAACGTGCTCTAAACTTTCACGAGTACGTTTACGCGTCATTTCCACTAAGCCAAGTTGAGTAAAACCATTCACATTCGTTTTTACGCGATCTTTCGATAGGGCCTCTTCCAAGGATTCAATCACGCGATTGCGATGCTCATCGGTTTGCATATCAATAAAATCAATAATGATAATTCCGCCTAAATTACGCAGTTGCAGTTGCTGTGCAATGGCTTTAGTGGCTTCAATATTGGTGTTAAAAATCGTTTCATCTAAATTTCGATGGCCAACGAAAGCACCTGTATTGATATCAATGGTCGTCATGGCTTCGGTTTGCTCAATAATGAGATAGCCGCCCGATTTTAAATTCACGCGTTTTTCAAGTGCATTTTGAATACCACGTTCTACGCCATAAATATCAAAAATCGGCTGATTGCCCGTATAAAGCATCAATTTTTCACTTAATTCCGGCATAAACTCATCGGTAAATTCTTTCACTTCGTTAAAACAAAGTTTGGAATCAATATGAATTTTCTCTAAATTGGCACCAATAAAATCACGCAAAATACGCTGTGGCAATGCCGGTTCACCATAAATTTTAGAGCGCGTTGGATATTTTCCTTTGCGTTCAAGCACTTTACGCCATAAACGTTTTAAAAATTCTGCATCTTGGCGTAACTCTTCTTCCGTTGCACCTTCGGTGGCGGTACGAATAATAAAGCCGCCTAACTCATCACAAAAAGGCTCAACTAACGCTTTTAATCTTGCACGTTCTTCTTCACTTTCAATACGTTGTGAGACACCAACATGACTATTTTCTGGCATAAAGACGAGATAACGAGAAGGCAGTGTAATATCGGTGGTTAATCTTGCACCTTTGGTGCCCAAAGGATCTTTTACCACTTGTACTACGATATCTTGCCCTTCGCGTACGAGTTCAGAAATGCTTTTTGCTCGGAATTGCTTTTGCTCGTTCACATCCACACATTCGGTATGTGAAACAATATCGGAGGCATGCAAAAATGCCGCTTTTTCTAAACCGATATCCACAAACGCGGACTGCATCCCCGGTAAAACACGGGTTACTCGCCCTTTATAGATATTCCCCACGATGCCACGTTTGGCTTGACGTTCAATATGAACTTCTTTTAAAACGCCCGTTTCCACCAACGCAACGCGGGTTTCATTGGGCGTAACATTCATTAATAATTCAACAGAATCCATTTTTTCGACCTTAGTTTTAATGGTATAAGTCTATCGAAAAGGAAAATAGAATAATAGACCCAAATAAGGTAAAATATGACCTTTCTCAAATTTTCATGACTTTTTTTGGTGTATTTAATGTTTGGTTTAGACCCAACACTTATTACTTTTAGTATTTATATTTTCGGCATGATTTTAATCGGTGTCCTTGCCTATTATTACACAAACAACTTATCCGATTATATTTTAGGTGGCCGTAAACTCGGAAGTTTTGTGACAGCCATGTCTGCTGGCGCATCTGATATGTCAGGCTGGCTATTAATGGGCTTACCGGGAGCTGTTTATGTTTCTGGGCTTGTAGAAGGTTGGATCGCCATTGGTTTAATTCTCGGAGCTTATTTTAACTGGTTACTCGTGGCTGGTCGTTTGCGGATCTATACCGAATTTAACAACAATGCGCTCACATTACCGGAATATTTCCACCATCGCTTTGGCACATCACATCATCTCTTAAAAATTGTGTCTGCAACAATCATCCTAGTATTCTTCACCATTTATTGTGCTTCAGGTGTGGTTGCTGGAGCGAAATTATTCCAAAACCTGTTCTCAGTCGACTACTCTACCGCCATTTGGTACGGTGCATTAGCGACGATTATTTATACTTTTATTGGTGGATTTTTAGCGGTGAGTTGGACTGATACCATTCAAGCCACATTGATGATTTTTGCCTTAATTTTAACGCCACTCTTCATCTTTTTTAGTTTGGGCGATACATCACAATTTACTGAAGTACTCCATCAAGCTGAAATTGCGGCAAGTAAAGACTTCACCGATTTATTCACGGCAACCACGCCATTAGGTTTATTAAGTTTAGCCGCTTGGGGCTTAGGTTATTTCGGTCAGCCACATATCCTTGCTCGTTTTATGGCGGCTTATTCGGTGAAATCATTAATCAAAGCACGCCGTATTAGTATGACATGGATGGTGATTTGCCTAGCTGGTGCGATTGGTATTGGTTTCTTCGGTATCCCTTATTTCTTTGCGAATCCTGGTGTTGCAAGCGTAGTAAATAATGAACCAGAACAAGTGTTTATTGAACTGGCTAAATTGCTCTTTAATCCATGGATTGCCGGTATTCTACTTTCTGCGATTCTAGCAGCAGTGATGAGTACACTTTCCGCACAATTATTAATTTCTTCAAGCTCTATTACTGAAGATTTTTATAAAGGATTTATTCGTCCAAAAGCCGCTGAAAAAGAATTGGTCTGGTTAGGCCGTGCGATGGTTTTAGTTATTGCCGCTATCGCCATTTGGATTGCGCAAGATGAAAACAGCAAAGTACTAAAACTCGTTGAATTTGCATGGGCAGGCTTTGGTTCTGCATTTGGTCCTGTGGTACTTTTCTCCTTATTCTGGAAACGAATGACTTCTTCTGCAGCTTTAGTTGGAATGATTGTGGGGGCTACCGTCGTATTTTCTTGGAAATATGTGATTCCTAAAACCAGTGAGTGGTTTAACGTCTATGAAATGATCCCAGGTTTTACGCTTGCTAGCCTGGCAATTATTGTGGTTTCTCTCCTTTCTGCCGAACCAGAAAATGAAGTTAAAGAAACCTTTGAGAAAGCCGAAAAAGCCTATAAGGAAGCAAAATAATGATTGATTTTCGTCCTTTTTATCAGCAAATTGCCACCACCAATTTATCTGCTTGGCTAGAAACGTTGCCTTTGCAGTTAAAAGAATGGGAAAAACAAACCCATGGTGATTATGCCAAATGGTCAAAAATCGTGGACTTTCTCCCTGATTTACAGGCAGATACCATTGATTTAAAAAATGCCGTGAAATCTGACCGCACTTCCCCACTTTCGGAAGGCGAAAAACAACGTATTATCCATCATTTGAAGCAATTGATGCCGTGGCGAAAAGGGCCTTATCATTTATTTGATATTCACGTGGATTGCGAATGGCGTTCTGATTTCAAATGGGATCGTGTTTTGCCTCATCTTGCGCCATTAAAGGATCGTACCATTTTAGATGTAGGTTGCGGTAGCGGCTACCATATGTGGCGAATGGTTGGTGAAGGTGCAAAAATGGTAGTTGGTATTGATCCAACCGAACTTTTTCTTTGCCAATTTGAAGCCGTTCGAAAATTATTAAATAATGATCGACGAGCCAGCTTAATCCCATTAGGCATTGAAGAAATGCAACCACTTGCAGCATTTGATACGGTATTCTCAATGGGCGTACTCTATCATCGTAAATCACCGCTTGATCACCTCACACAGCTAAAAAATCAATTGGTAAAAGGTGGTGAGCTTGTCTTAGAAACCTTAGTTGTTGATGGCGATGTGAATACGGTATTAGTCCCTTCAGATCGCTATGCAAAAATGAAGAACGTGTATTTTATTCCTTCCGTTGCTGCTCTCATTAATTGGTTGGAAAAAGTCGGCTTTACTAACGTGCGTTGTGTGGATGTCGCCACCACAACATTAGAAGAACAGCGTAAAACTGATTGGTTAGAAAATGAAAGTTTGATTGATTTCTTAGATCCAAATGATCACAGTAAAACCATCGAAGGCTATCAAGCACCAACTCGCGCAGTGATTTTAGCTAATAAATAAATGCCTTAATAAAAAGAGCGGTCAAAAAATTTAACGTTTTTTTGACCGCTCTTTGCTTTTCTATTTTAATGCAATATGCACCGTAATCTCTTCGCGATCGTGATACAAATGCTTAGCCTGAATATCAAATTCCAGTTCTTTTTCGGCCAACATCACTGCAAGATTTTCTAGGCACAACATTACTTCTTGATAACGTTTTTTCATTGGCAATTTCAAGTTAAAAATGGTTTCTCGACACCAGCCGTTAATTAACCATTTCCCTATTAAATTCGCAATCCGACTTGGTTGCTCCACCATGTCACACACAAGCCAATCAATATGCTTACGTTTTGGTGGTTGGAATTTAAATCCGTCTTCTGGGCAATGTTCTATTCTGCCAGTATCATGCAAACTGGCAGCCATTTTGCCATGATCAACTGCATACACAAATAAACCACGTTTCACTAATTGATAGGTCCAGCCGCCAGGGCATGCACCGAGATCGACTCCCACCATATTTTCATTTAAGCGTCTACTTTCTTCATGTCGAGGAATAAAGGTTAAAATCGCTTCTTCCAATTTTAAAGTTGAACGGCTTGGCGCATCCGCTGGGAATTTCAAACGTGGTATCCCCATAAAATGGGTAGAGTTATTACCAAGATAGGAATACCCTACATAGCAGCAATTCGGCTGAGTGAAAAAACAATGTAAAATCTGACCGCGCTTTGCATTCGGCTTACCTTGTAACCAACCTTGTTTTTTCAACGCTTGGCGTAACGGCACGGTAAATTTTCGGCAAAATGTCGAAAGCTCTTTGGCTTCATTGGTATCTGCTGTTTCGACAAATAGCTCTACCGCTTGCTTAAGATTAATATCTTCTGCAATGCGTTTATATTGAGCAAGAATTGGCGAGATACGATCTTGAGGATCGAGATTTTCTAAGAAATCTGAAACAACGATCATTTGACGCGCAAAAATCAAACGATTAAAAGGGATTTCTTGCGCTAAACGATCCGCATCACCCGGTTGATAACATTCAAAAATGACATAGCCGCTGTTTTCTACTACGCGAGCAAAACCAAATACACCACGCTCAGAGGCTCGATCGGTAATTTCTGCCGCGACTTCTTTTTCAAAGCCAATTCGACAATATAAGGCTAATTTATTCATGTTTTCCTAATTTAATTGAATCTTTAATCCATTTTCTAAAGGCTTGAATTTGTTCATCATCTAAACGATCTAAATGATTGACTACATAGAATGATTTTGGATCCCGCAATTCGGTTGGTAACACAATTTGCAAATGACCGTTTTCAATTTCTTGCTGAGCCAAAATACGATTCGCTAATGCAATACCTTGCCCATGAACGGCAGCTTGTAATGCCATAAAGGTGTGGCTAAATAACGGGCCTTGCTGAATATTCAAATCATCTAATTTGAGATAATCCGCCATCGCTTGCCAGTTATCTCGGGTATGCGTGTGAATCAGCGTATGCTTTTTCAAATCATTAGGACAACTTACTGGTATTTTCTCAAGCAATGAAGGTGCGGCCAAAATCACGAGGTTTTCTTCGCCTAAACGATCAACCTGTAAATTTTCCCAATCACCTTTGCCATAATAAATGGCAATATCAATTTCTTTATTTAATAAACCTTCATCTTGATCGACGCCCTTCAAGCGTACTTCAATTTCAGGGTGTTGCTTATTAAAATCACTCAAATGAGGAACAAGCCATTGAATACCAAAGGTTTGTGGCACGCTAATTGCCAAATGTGGTTCAGCTTTAAGCGTTAATAAACGTTCAGTCGCTTCATTCAATTTTCGTAAAATTTTATTAATATCAACAAAGTAGGCTTTCCCAAATTCAGTCAATTCGAGCGAACGATTTTTACGTATAAAAAGATCGACACCTAAAAAATCTTCTAATAATTTTATTTGATGGCTCACTGCAGCTTGTGTCACAAAAAGTTCATCCGCTGCTTTTGTGAAGCTTAAATGTCGTGCAGCAGACTCGAAAGACTTCAATGAATTAAGGGGAGGCAAACGTTTATACATAATTCTTCACAATATCTAATTTTTAGTTTATAATGGTTAAGATTTATATCGGATTAGTTTTTTTTATGCATCAAATAAAAAAACATCATTTGTCCTTTCACGACCTTCTACCTACAATATACCCATACTTAATGATTGGTAATTCCTTACAAGTTAATGAGTTTCAGACTTAAGTATGATGTTGTGTTTGCATATAGTTCGGTTCTCCGAACTGGAGTAACAGTTAAGTTACTCATTTACTTCCTGTATATATTAAACCATTCTGGTTAAGCGCTGCTCATTTCGAGCGGCGTTTTTTTATTCCCGCCATTCTAGCATAAGCAAAATTTTATTTCCTAACCGAGTTCACAAATTTGAAAATTCACACAAAATTTTTGAAAAATCACAATATTTTTACGCTTAAATGTTTTCATGCTCCCCATTATGGTGTAGATTAATTAACATTTTCATTCATAATTTATTTATACAAAAACGTATTAAGGAAGCAAAATGAAAGACTTAGACTGGAACAACCTTGGATTTAGTTATATCAAAACAGATTACCGTTTCATCGCACATTGGAAAGATGGTAAATGGGATGAAGGTAAACTGACCACTGATAATATGCTACATATCCACGAAGGCTCAACTGCAATTCACTACGGCCAACAATGCTTTGAAGGCTTAAAAGCCTATCGTTGTAAAGACGGTTCAATCAACTTATTTCGTCCCGATCAAAATGCAAAACGCATGCAACACACCTCTGATCGCTTATTAATGCCACGAGTGCCTACTGAATTATTTATCCGCGCTTGTAAAGAAGTGGTAAAAGCCAACCAAGAATGGTTAGGCCCTTACGGTTCTGGTGCAACGTTATATTTACGTCCTTTCCTATTTGGTACCGGTGAAAATATCGGTGTGAAAACAGCACCTGAATTTATTTTCTCTGTATTCTGCTGCCCTGTAGGCGCATACTTCAAAGGTGGTTTAGCACCGTCTAACTTCATTACTACCGATTACGACCGTGCTGCCCCTATGGGTACAGGTGGCGTAAAAGTGGGTGGTAACTATGCTGCAAGCTTACTTCCACATGAATTAGCGGCAGAAGCTAGCACACCAGAGCGTAAATTTGCAGATGCGATTTATCTTGATCCAAAAACTCACACAAAAATTGAAGAAGTGGGTGCGGCAAACTTCTTTGGTATCACCAAAGATAACAAATTTATCACCCCTGCATCTGAATCCATTTTACCAAGTATCACCAAATACTCCTTACTTTACATTGCAAAAGAACGTTTAGGTATGGAAGCTATCGAAGGTGATGTTTATATCGATCAACTTGACCAATTTGCAGAAGCGGGAGCTTGTGGTACTGCCGCAGTGATTACGCCAGTAGGCGGTATTCAACACAAAGGCAAATTCCACGTGTTCTATTCCGAAACTGAAGTGGGCCCTATTACACGTGAACTTTACAACGAGTTAACCGGTATCCAATTCGGTGATGTGGAAGCACCTGAAGGCTGGATTGTAAAAGTAGAATAACTTTCCTTCCTATCAACAAGGCAAGATTGATTTAATTCAAGGGCTAAGTTCTGTAACTACAGGACTTAGTCCTTTTAGTTTTTATAAACTTTATATAAATTATGTCTAAGAGAGATGACTCATTAATAATATTTAGCTCACGCAAAAATATCGTCAAAATCAACCGCACTTTTCCCCTTTTATTGTGTGCCTATATTTCAAATTATGATCTTCATCACAGTTTTATTTGAAGAGATAGATTAGAATAAAATTGTCCATTTTTTCAAACAAATAAGGAAGAAAAATGATGACTCCCTCAGCACTTATAGGCGAAGGAATTAATCTGATGTTTTCAGGGATGGGTTTTGTGTTGGTCTTTTTGCTCATTTTAATTTGGGCAATTGGAGTGATGTCTAAACTTATCAATCGATTCTTTCCTGAACCTCAACCCGAACCAAAAACTTCTCCAAATTCAACCGCACTTTCTGCGGCACCAACTGACGATTTTGAGCGTTTACGTCCTGTGATTGCAGCGGCTATCGCACACCATCGCCGTACCCAACAGTTCAAATAACATAAGGATTTTACTATGACTAAAAAAATTAAAATGACAGAACTGGTGCTTCGTGATGCCCACCAATCACTTTTCGCAACTCGCTTGCGTCTTGATGATATGTTACCAATTGCTCATGAATTAGATGATATTGGCTATTGGTCATTGGAAGCTTGGGGCGGTGCTACATTTGATAGCTGTATTCGCTTCTTGGGTGAGGATCCTTGGGTTCGTTTGCGTGAATTGAAAAAAGCCTGTCCAAAAACCCCATTACAAATGTTATTACGTGGTCAGAACCTATTAGGCTATCGTCACTATGCTGATGATGTGGTTGAACGTTTCGTAGAACGTTGTGTAGCGAATGGTATGGATGTTTTCCGCGTATTCGATGCGCTCAATGACCCGCGTAATATGAAAGCCGCGTTGCAAGCAGTACGTAAATTTGGTGGTCATGCTCAAGGGACTTTAAGTTATACCACCAGCCCAGTTCATACCATGCAAACCTGGCTTGATACGACTGAACAATTACTTGAAATCGGTATCGATAGCTTGGTTATCAAAGACATGTCCGGTATTTTAAATCCAATGGCGGCGGCAGACTTAGTACGCGAAATCAAAAAACGTTTCGACGTAGAATTACATTTACACTGCCACTCCACCACTGGTATGGCAGAAATGGCGTTATTAAAAGCAGTTGAAGCTGGTGTAGATGGTATTGATACGGCTATTTCTTCTATGTCAGGTACTTATGGTCACCCTGCAACAGAATCCATGGTTGCCACCTTACAAGGCACTGAATATGACACGGGTTTAGATATTCCACGCTTGGAAAAAATTGCGGCTTATTTCCGTAATGTACGTAAAAAATACGCGAAATTTGAGGGGCAATTACGCGGTGTCGATAGCCGTATTTTAGTGGCGCAAGTGCCTGGCGGCATGCTCACCAACTTAGAAAACCAATTAAAACAACAAAATGCGTCCGACAAATTAGATTTGGTTTTAGAAGAAATCCCACGCGTGCGCAAAGACTTGGGGTATATTCCACTTGTTACCCCAACATCACAAATCGTTGGTACACAATCGGTCATTAACGTGCTTACAGGTGAACGCTACAAAACTATCGCCAAAGAAACGGCCGGTATTTTAAAAGGTGAATACGGTAAAACACCTGCACCGGTAGATAGTGCGTTGCAAGCTCGCGTATTAGAAGGTGGTGCGCCAGTAACGGATCGTCCTGCCGATCACATTGCACCTGAAATGGCGAAAATTGAAGCTGAAGTTGCAGAACAAGCTAAAGCGAAAGGCGTGAAATTGTCAGACAACGCCGTAGATGATGCTTTAATCGTGGCGCTCTTCCCTCAAATTGCATGGAAATTCTTAGAAAACCGCAACAACCCTGCCGCCTTTGAACCAGCCCCAACCGGCAATGAAAGTGCGGTGGAAAATAAACCTATTTCTAAAGCTGCACCAACTGCTTCTGGCTCTGCTGTTTATACCGTGGAATTGGAAGGTAAAGCTTTTGTGGTGAAAGTAAGCGAAGGCGGCGATATTTCTCATGTCGCGACTACAGCTCCTCAAGCTGCGCCACAAGCAGCTCCTGCTCCAGCAACGGGTGGCACACCGGTAACAGCGCCGATGGCGGGTAATATTTGGAAAGTTGTTGCAACAGAAGGTCAAACCGTAGCAGCTGGCGATGTATTATTCATTCTCGAAGCTATGAAAATGGAAACCGAAGTGAAAGCTGCACAGGCTGGTACCGTACGCGGCATTTGCGTCAAAGCTGGTGATGCTGTCGCGGTGGGTGACACCGTGATGACCTTAGCATAAGGAATGGTCTATGGAGAGTATTATTGCGTTAATTAAAGGGATGGGCATATTCCATCTGCAATGGGGGCAAGCAGTTATGATCGCTGTGAGCCTGCTGTTGCTGTGGCTTGCCATTTCACGCAAATTTGAACCTTTGCTGTTGCTACCAATTGGTTTCGGCGGATTATTGTCAAATATCCCTGAAGCGGGTCTAGCCATGACAGCATTAGAGAATTTGCTTCATCTCGGCTCACCAGAGCAAATTGCGGTAATCGCTGCGCAGCTGGGTGTTTCACCCGATCTTGCTGCGATTAAAACAGCGATGACTTCCGCGCCAATATCCATGATAAATCAATTAGAGGCTTTATCTGTGGACATGGGTTACAGCGCCGGTATTTTGGCTTTGTTCTATAAAGTTGCGATTGGATACGGCATTGCACCATTGGTTATTTTTATGGGCGTGGGTGCTATGACAGACTTTGGTCCGTTATTAGCCAATCCAAAAACATTGTTACTTGGTGCGGCTGCACAATTCGGTATTTTTGCTACCGTGCTCGGTGCGTTAGCCTTAAATTATTTCGGCATTATCGAATTTACGCTACCTCAAGCTGCATCTATCGGTATTATCGGTGGTGCGGATGGTCCGACTGCGATTTATCTCACCAGCAAACTGGCGCCTGAATTGCTTGGCGCGATTGCGGTGGCGGCCTATTCCTACATGGCATTAGTGCCGTTGATTCAACCACCGATTATGAAAGCGTTAACCACAGAAGAAGAACGCAAAATTCGCATGACGCAAATGCGCCATGTAAGTAATCGTGAAAAAGTGTTATTCCCGGTTATTTTACTGTTGCTCGTTGGTTTACTCTTACCAGATGCCGCGCCATTACTCGGGATGTTCTGTTTCGGTAATCTCATGCGCGTGAGCGGCGTAGTTGAACGCTTAAGCGATACCACACAAAATGCCTTGATTAACATTGTGACTATTGTGCTTGGCTTGTCCGTTGGTTCTAAACTGATTGCCGATAAATTCCTACAACCGCAAACATTAGGCATTTTAATTCTTGGTGTCATTGCTTTCGGAATCGGTACAGGTAGTGGCGTATTAATGGCAAAATTGATGAACAAATTCAGCAAAAATAAAATTAATCCACTCATCGGTTCTGCTGGCGTATCTGCCGTTCCTATGGCCGCTCGCGTATCAAATAAAGTGGGTTTGGAAGCAGACAACCAAAACTTCCTACTTATGCACGCGATGGGTCCGAACGTTGCCGGTGTAATTGGATCAGCAATTGCTGCAGGCGTCATGTTAAAATATGTCGGTACGTTGGTGTAAGGTTAAGGATACTGAAAAACACCTAAATGAGGTTCATTAAATAACAAAAAGAGCGGTCAAATTGACCGCTCTTTTATTTATTACGATTTTCTTTACTTAACCAAACTCATCGCTAAGTTCTTCGCACCTTTGAAATCCACTTTACCACTTCCGAGCATCGGGATTTCATCCACTAAGAAGACTTGGCTTGGTAGCATAATCGGCGGCACATTTAATCCTTTAATACGTTCATTAATCTCGTCTAAAGAAAGTGCAGATTTGATTAAAAGTACAATGCTCTCGCCTTTTTTATCATCGCTCAAAGCAACGGCAACAAATTGATTTTCCTCATCAAATACTTGTGAAAGTTTCTCTTCCACGCTGCCAAGGCTAATCATTTCACCGCCGACTTTAGCAAATCGAGAATAACGATCCACAATGGTAATAAAGCCGTTATGATCGATATGGCCTTTATCGCCAGTTTTGTAATAACGTACGCCGTCAATTTCAACAATCACTTCTGCTGTTTTTTCTGGTGCATTCAAATAACCTTTCATGACTTGTCCACCACCAATCAAAATCAGACCGTCTTCGCCGACTGGTAATTCTTGTAAGCTTTCCGGATCCACAATTTTGATAATGGTACCCGGTAATGGCATACCTACCGTACCGGCTTGATTGAAGGTAAATTCCTGTAAAGTTTCCGGATCAAGTAAATTAGGCATATTAACACTGGCTACCGGTGCTGTTTCAGTTGCACCATAACCTTCGTAAATTTCCAAGCCAAATTTAAGTTTGAAGGCTTCTTTTACATCCGCTTTCAATTTTTCGGCGCCCGCAATAACCATACGTACGTTTTGTAGCATTAACGGATGGAATTTCTTATTGCGTACATACAATCTAAAGAAAGTTGAAGTACCAAATAAAATACTCACCCGATGTCGAGCACACATTTTTCCTACTGTCGCACCATCCGTCGGATCCGCTACACTTACCATTTTAATGCCTTCACACAATGGCAATAAAGTTGTCACTGTTAAGCCGAATGAGTGGAAAATTGGTAAGGAATTCAAAATCACATCATCTTTATGGAAATTCAATAATTCACCGATCTGTTTAATATTTGTCAGTAAGTTTTTATGGCTTAATTCAATGCCTTTTGGATCACCTTCACTACCACTACTGAATAAGATGGTTGCAGTATCTTCCAAGCTTACGTCTGCAAAGTAACGTAATTTAATCCACCATTGTGGCGCCAAAAACGCGGTTAAAAATGACCGCACTTTATTCGCTTTAGTGATCGATTTCCCTAAATTTTCCATAAAGAGGGCTTTATCAGCCACCACTTGGCTAAAGTCAAAACCTTTTGCATTCAACTTATCTAAGAATTTTTCAGAGGTAATGACTTGCGAAATGTTGGCTTTTTTCAACGCTTTTTCCATCACCTCTGGGCTTAGCGTGTAGTTTAAATTTACTGGTACTTTGCCCATCACCATTAAGGTCATATTGATAATTGCCCCAATTGATGAACTTGGTAATAACACGCCGACATTTTTTTCATTCCCTAAAGTAGCTTTTAAGATTTTCACAAACATTAGCACTGCAGCAATAAATTTCAGGTTATTCAGTTTAGTGCCTTGTGCATCCACGGTAGCTTCTTTGAATAAATTCGATTTTGCTGAATTCAACCAATGATGCATCAGTGGTTTACGTTTACTCATGACCTTTTCCCATACTGAGAAAGAAAGTTCGAGTACTTTTTGCTTCATCGCTGTCGCATCAATAAAGCCATGAATTGGTTTACCAAATGCCACTAAAATTTCACGTTTGCCTTGGCGTTTAGTTAAATTCTTATAGAAAGAATCTGCACGAGAGAAGCTGCTGCCCCATAATCCACGTAAATAGAAAGGAACAGTCGTCACATTCTCTAAATCTTTTAATACGTGCTCAAAGCCTTTTTGGAATTCATTGATTTGACCGTTATAGCTGATATGACCTTCTGGGAATAAAGCCACCACTTCACCACGCGCTAAATATTCACGAATGGTTTCAATAGATTCACGGCTTGAACCGCCACCAATTGGGATCACTTTGAAAATACGGAAGAACCAAGTGAGATACCATTTGTTGTAAATCGGACGATACATGACAAATTTAATCGCACGAGGGCTAGCCGCTTGTAACACCAACCAGTCAATCCAGCTAATATGGTTACCTAATAATAGAACTCCACCACTTTGTGGAAGATTTTTTAAGCCATCCACATGAAAACGGTAATTCGCTTTTAACGCAAAGAGCAAAAATAAACGCGTAAATAAATGGGGCACTTTCGACATGGTATATAAACTCGCAGCAAGACATGCAGCCGAAGTCACTAAGAATAAACCTTGAGTCGAAACATTAAGTTGTACAAAAACAATGCTTAATAGCAAAAAGACCACCATGAACACGTTTTGTACAAAGTTGTTACCCGCCATGATTTTGCCGCTAATTTTCTCAGGTGCGAAATACTGAATCGTCGCATTTAGTGGCACGATTAATAAACCGCCAGAGAAACCAAAGACGAAAGAACAAAGTGCTAATACCACTCCACTTTGCGCGAGAGTTAAGAAGAATAATGAGGCACAAATACCCAACGCACCAAGCGGAACAATACCTAACTCAATATGTAAACGAGAAGCGCGTCCCGCAAGATATGAACCAAGCGCAAGCCCTATTCCACTCACTGCAAGAATCGCTTGAATGACAATAGCATTATCTTCATTGAACATCGCTTTATAATGCGCAGGGAATGCCGCCACAATAATTTGTGACACGCCCCAAAATAGACTTAATCCAATGACACTCAACCAAATATTTTGATCTGCTTTTAATGTGCGAACGTTATCTTTTAAATACCCTAAAGAAAGGTATTTTCTCATATCAAACTGACCTTCTGTATTTTCAGCTTCTTGCTTAAAGAATGGGATTTTAAAAGCAAAATAGGCTTCTAGTGCACTCAGTAATACTAATGCTACACCTATCACCCAAACACTTTGTAATACTTCATTCGGATCATCTGATGCTACATAATGTGCTTCAAAGAAGAAAGAAAATGCAAAAGAACTAAATAGAATGGCCACAATAGTAAGCGCTTGAATGACACCGTTTGCCATACCAATATTTTCAGTGCCCACAATCGATTTAATAATGCTATATTTGGCTGGAGAATAGACCGCACTTTGCGCTGCCAAAATCAACGTCAGCACAAAGGAAATAGCAAACATTCCCGTCATATAACTCAATAAAATCCCCGCACTTATCACCACTGCAGCTAAACTGCTATAACGAATCACATTGGTGCGAGAAAATTTATCGTTAATAAATGCCGAAGGGGAAAACAAGAAAATAAATGGTAATAAAATCATCGCATTAATTAATGCCGTTAAAACCACCAAACTCTCACCTGAAAAACTTTTCAGCAACACATTTTGAATGGTAATTTTATGTGCCAAATCCACACTGGCATTAATAAAGGCAATGGCTAAATACGGTACAAAGCCAGCATATTTTAAGAGTTTCATTTCGCACTCTCCGCTTGATAAAGATTAAAGGTTTTCATATTCAAGAGATAAGGTTTCAACACCAACAATAAATCAAATAAGTGTTTTAATTTTTCATCTTTTTGTTCGCTATTGGCTAATGCCGCTAAAGTCACATTCACTTCTTTTTCCGCTAACATTTTTGCTGCGGCTAAATAAGCTTTCACTACATCCATTTCGGCTTCATCACAACGAGCCAAGATCGCCAAAATATCACGTTCTTTTGCTGTAAAAATGCCTTCACGAGGATTCAATAAGCCTTCCGCTACCATGTCTTCGATTTGTTCAGCAGAAAGATGAAATTCTGCACATAATTGTTCAATGGTGAACACTTCATTTTCAGCCCCCATGATAATGTCTAATAATCCAATAAGACTTTCATAAGGATTATTCCAATCAAAACTAGGATGAGCAAAAAGTGCTTTAATTTGTGAGATCGTCGCATTGAAATTGCTTTGTAAATATCTAATAAAGCTGAGCAACTCCACACAATATTCATCATAGAGATGAAAATTCGGTTTATCTTTCACCGGTTCTGGCAACAGACCTTCTTTCACATAGTACAGCACCGTGGATTTTGGTGTCTGACTAAGCTTAACCAAATCATTCATTTTTAACATAAGGATTTCCCTCTAGGTTGATTTGTTGTGTATTGTATCGTATAAAAAATAAAAAGTAAAGAGTGTTACTTTGCACTTTTATTGAAATTTAATAAAAAAGTTGTTCACCACATTATGAACAACTTTCTTAATCAGCTTTAGCTTTCAACTTTTCGCCATAGATCCTTACTGTAAATGACGCCCACTGGATTTTTCTTCGCCCCCATAATAGTTGGAGAAAGATAAACTGGCGTGGTGTATTGGAAAAGCGGTAAAGCAAGGTTTTCCTGTTGGATCTTCTCACTTAATTTTAAGTAAATTTCTGACCGCTCTTTTTCATTTAAGCTTTTCAATGCTTGCTCAAAAAGTTGGTCATATTCCGCATTGGCATAGCCATTTTTATTATCGGGACTTTTAGAATAGAACAAACTCAAGAATGCCATCGGATGATTAAAGTCCGCACACCAGCCTGAACGAATGACTTGGAAATCACCTTTTTGACGTTTAGTCTGTAATGTTTGCCAACTGACTGGTTGTGCATCCATGCGCAACATATCTGATTGAGTCAATTGCCCCACTAAGCGCTGTGCGATATTCACATGCAATGGCGCATCATCATAAAGCACATTTAAATGTAATGGATGTCTTTCATCAATTTTATTTTGAGCTAATAACTGCTCGGCTACAACAGGCTCCCATCTTGAATCTTGTCCATTTAACATGGCTTTCGGTAAAAAATACGAACTCGGAATTGCCGCTGGAATTTCATTATTCACGATATTGGTGACAGAGACCAACGACGCTATTGCCTTACGCACATCGGCCTTAGCAACTTTAGGATCGTTGAGATTAAATTCATAAAAATAACTGCAAAGCTGTGGGAAATGTTGAAGGTCCGCTTGCACTTCTGGTACATCAAACACCACATCAAAGTCAGATAATTTAGTGGCGATAAAAGGCAAATATTCTACACGCTCAAAAGCCACATTATTTTTCTGCCAATAATAGGGGTTTTTAGTTAAGTGTATGCTTTTCACACTTTCGCTTTCGATCATATAAGCCCCATTTGTCACCGGGGAATCAGGATCGCTATATTGAGGCACAAGACTGATATGCACCAACATTTCCGGTAAATAAGGGGTTGCTTTATCGAGCTCAATGCGTAAAGTGCGGTCGTTTTCCGCATAAATTCCTAAACTCTTAAAAGGTTTATTTTTATCTAAAACGCCTTTCGCATTTTTTAGATTGAGATAAGCCAAATAAGATCTTAATGGACTATTTGATTGGGATAACGCTTGCCAAGAAAGCATGACATCTTGGGCAACTAAAGGATCACCATTTGACCAACGAAGCCCTTCACGCAAGGTAAAGATCCAGGTTTTATTGTCTTTGGTTTGCCAACTTTCTGCGATACCCGGCACGATTCTCCCTTCCGGATCATAAGCGGTTAAACCTTCATACAAATCACGTAATAAGCCCTCTTGTTCTGGATAACGAACAAACCAAGGCTCAAAAGAAGGGGGATGAGTAAACGCTCGAGTCAGTAATGTGCGATTCGGTTTTGAGGTATTCTCTTGTTTGATAGACTGGCTTTGTGTTGGTTGCTCATCCGTTTCTGTGTTTATCGATTTCTGGCTGTTTAATTTATCACAACCACTCAATCCAAAAACGACACTGAAAATAACCGCACTTTTAAGCCAAGTAAGGAAAGAATTATCCATTTTCAACGTCTTCTGTTTTAATCCAAAAGAAAAAGAACCAATATTTTACCGCAATTAAAATGGCAATGATCGTTCGACCCACAACACTTGGGGTAAAATAAAAGCCAATTAAAAGCATTGTGGTTGAAAACGTTAGAATAGAAATTTTTGCTTTTTTCGTCAATGCACGACGTTCATTAAAGGATTTTAGGTGCTTTTGATAAAGCTTCGTCCCTAAAAACCATTGTTCTAAACGAGAAGAACCTTTCGCAAAAGAATAAAGTGTAAGCAGTAAAAAAGGTGTAGTCGGAAGAATAGGTAAAAAAATACCAATAACACCTAATATTAAAGAAATGCATCCAAGAACAACATACATGGCCTTGGTTAAAGAAGTTTTTGGGAAAAACTTAAGTGAAATAACACCTATAACGATCGCAAGAGCAATGATGCCAGAAAAAATGATAATAGAAAAAAAGGAAGCGCCGTCCATCATAAACCCTAAATAAAAGTGATACGCAATTATCACTGATTTTTTAGATTTTTCAACCTTGATATTATAGAATTTGTCGCAATTTATTAAAGAAACTATTAGCAAAAGGAATATTTATGTCTAATCCATTACTTCATATTGAAGGCTTACCTCCGTTTTCTCAAATTAAACCGGAACATATTCAACCAGCAATCCAAAAACTCATCGAAGAAAATCGTCAAGCCATTGAACAAGTTCTAAAACAACCGCACTTTACTTGGGAAAACTTTATTGAACCACTTTCTGAAGCAGGCGAGCACTTAAGTCGTGCTTGGTCACCGATCTCCCATTTAAATTCAGTTAAAAACAGCCCTGAATTACGTGATGCGTACCAAGCTTGCTTACCACTACTCTCTGAATACAGTACTTGGGTAGGCCAACACGAAGGGTTATACAATGCCTATTTAGCCTTAAAAAATAGCCCTGAGTTTGCAACTTATTCCGTTGCACAAAAGAAAGCCATTGAAAATGCATTACGTGATTTTGAACTTTCAGGTATCGGTTTATCCGAAGAAAAACAAAAACGTTATGGTGAGATTGTTGCTCGCTTATCTGAATTAAGCTCACAATTTAGCAATAATGTACTCGATGCCACCATGGGCTGGGAAAAAGTCATTGAAGATGAAAGTGAATTAGCAGGTCTTCCTGAATCCGCATTACTTGCGGCAAAACAATCCGCCGAAAGTAAAGGCTTAAAAGGCTATCGCTTTACGTTAGAAATCCCAAGTTATTTGCCAATCATGACCTATTGTGAAAATGCAGCATTACGCGAAGAAATGTATCGAGCTTATGCGACTCGCGCTTCTGATCAAGGTCCAAATGCTGGTAAATGGGATAATACGGCGATCATTGAAGAAATCATGACATTACGCGTGGAATTAGCTAAATTGCTAGGTTTCAATACGTACACTGAACGTTCACTTGCCACTAAAATGGCTGAAAATCCACAACAAGTGTTAGATTTCTTAAATAACCTTGCAGATCGTTCAAAAGCACAAGGTGAGAAAGAATTAGCTGAACTCAAAGCTTATTGTGAAAAAGAATTTGGCGTTACAGAACTCGCCCCTTGGGATATCAGTTTCTATTCCGAAAAACAAAAACAACATTTATATGCGATCAATGATGAAGAACTTCGACCTTACTTCCCTGAGGATCGCGTTATTTCGGGCTTATTTGAATTAATTAAACGTATTTTTAATATTCGTGCAGTTGAACGTTTTGGCGTAGATACTTGGCATAAAGATGTGCGTTTCTTTGATTTAATTGATGAAACCGATGAAGTACGAGGCAGTTTCTATCTCGATCTTTATGCACGCGAAAATAAACGTGGCGGCGCATGGATGGATGATTGTATCGGCAGAAAACGCAATGCCGACGGTTCAATTCAAAAACCGGTTGCCTATTTAACGTGTAACTTCAACGCGCCTATTGGTGATAAACCTGCGCTATTCACCCATGATGAAGTCACCACTCTCTTCCATGAATTTGGCCACGGTATTCACCATATGCTCACCAAAGTTGATGTGCCAGATGTTGCAGGTATCAATGGTGTACCTTGGGATGCGGTTGAACTACCAAGTCAATTTATGGAAAACTGGTGTTGGGAAAAAGAAGCGCTTGATTTTATTTCGGGTCACTTTGAAAAGCACGAACCATTGCCAGAAGAAAAATTAAATCAACTTCTGAAAGCGAAAAACTATCAAGCGGCAATGTTTGTGTTACGTCAGCTTGAATTTGGCTTGTTTGATTTTACTCTTCATCATACTTTTGAAGTGGGTAAAGCTAATCAAGTGCTTGATACCTTAAAAGCAGTGAAAGATAAAGTTGCTGTGATTAAAGGTGTTGAATGGGCAAGAGCGCCACATAGCTTTAGCCATATCTTTGCGGGCGGTTATGCGGCCGGTTATTACAGCTATTTATGGGCTGAAGTGCTATCTGCAGATGCTTTCTCTCGCTTTGAAGAAGAAGGAATTTTCAATCCAGTTACCGGTAAATCCTTCTTAGATGAAATTCTCACTCGCGGCGGCTCTGAAGAACCAATGGTATTATTCAAACGCTTCCGTGGACGTGAACCTCAATTAGACGCATTGCTTCGTCATAAAGGCATTGCGAACTAATAACTAAAAAAGAGCGGTCAAATTTTTGGCCGTTTTTTATTTTTCTAATATGCAGAAAATAAAAAAGCCCTCGGCAATCCGAAGGCTTTTATTTTTACTATCGTAATAAAAATTAGCGACGTAAACCTAAACGAGCGATAGTGCTTTGGTATAAAGCAAGATCAGTACGTTTTAAGTAGTCTAAAAGTTTACGACGACGAGAAACCATACGTAATAAACCACGACGACCATGGTGGTCTTTTTTGTGCTCAGCAAAGTGAGCTTGTAAGTGGTTGATTTGTGCAGTTAATAATGCGATTTGAACTTCAGAAGAACCAGTATCTTTCGCATCGCGACCAAATTCAGCAACGATTGCTGCTTTTTTTTCAGTACTTAGAGACATTTTTTACTCCTAAAAGGTAGTGTTATTAATACATCATTCGCCGATCTCTAACTCAGCGATGACAAGGAGCCTGAATTTTAACGATTGAAGCCAATAAAAGCAAGGAATTATTACGCTGTTCCCCCTAAATGTTTAATCATTTTTAAATCCATTCTTACGAATAATCTCTTGTGCATGCTTGCTCAATAAAAATTGATAAAATCGTTGCGTCAATTCGGTATCATTCAGCATAGCGAGGACATACTCTGCGTGAATATCATATTCGGATGGTAATGTATGACAAAGCATCCCCGCATTTTCTAATTTTGTTTGGTAATGCGCATAGCCCAACATCATATCCGCATAATCGTTTTTTAAGAGATAATACGAAGCCATTTCCCCCGACGGTATGACAACTTGATTTTCTGTTCCTCCAACCAATTTCAATGCCTTCGATTTTAACCTTTTACCTTGTTCTGGATAATCTTTTTCAATGAGGTCAAAAAGCTGCCAAGTATAATCACCACAAGGATCGCAAACCGGCGTTGACGTAGCTAACCGATATTGTTCATCGAAAAGTAACTCAAGGATATCTCGCTGAAATTCTGACTTATTTTTTGTTGTCAGCATAAGTTGGTTATAAGTGAGCACCTGCTGCTGAAAAACTCGACTCCCTAATGCCGATACATTTTCTGAATTCGCACTAATAAAAACATCAGCTAACTCCCCTTCTATTATGCGCGTTTTCAACAAACCAGCGGGACCGAATATGCATTCAATTTCTACTTCATTACATTGCTTAAATGCACCAGTAATCTCCAATAAGGCATATCGAAAGCTTCCAGCGCTATAAATAGTGAGTTTATTCATCTCTCTTTCCTTCTAATAACACCTCATAAACCGGCACGAAATGGCTAAACTGTTGCTGTTGATATTGCGATTGTTCAACAATCATGGGTAAATGAAAAAGTGCGGTCAGATTTTCAGAAGTTAATATCTCATCTGTTTGTCCAAAGCGAATAAAATCTCGATTTATCAAAAGTGTTTTATCCGTAATCGCTTGTGCATGGTTAGGTTGATGTGTGGTGAAAATAATTCCCAATCCGTGCTTTTTCGTTAATTGTCTTAAAAGTGATAACACCACATCCTGATTGGCTAAATCAAGTGCTGAAGTTGGTTCATCCAACAGCATTAAACGACATTCGGACGCAATGGCACGAGCAATCAAGATCAACTGGCGCTGCCCTCCTGAAAGTGAAGCAAAATCTTGTTCCGCTAAATGCTGTAATCCCAAGTCTGTTAGTGCCTGTAATGCAACTTCAATATCTTTTGGCTTAGGTTTGCTAAAGGTCGCAATATGGTTAGAATGCCCCATAAGTACAATATCCAATACCGAATAGGCAAAAGGTGCACTGAAAAATTGCGGGACAAAACCAATTGAGTCATTCAGCTGAATATTACCTTGTAGAGGAGGATGAATACCAAGCAGTAAATCTAACAACGTACTTTTACCACAACCATTTTGCCCTAAGATGGCAAGAATCTCGCCAGCTTGTAAATTGAAATTGAGATGTTGAAAAAGCCGATTGTTTTTTTCATAGGCAAATGCAAGATCGTTTACTTTAATCAAATCAGTCACGCATCGCTCCATTTCGTTTTAAACGATAAACTAATATACCAAACAGAGGTGCACCAATAAGTGCGGTTAAAATACTGATTGGAATTTCATTATCAGTTAAGGCACGGGCGGCATTGTCCACCCACAGCATATAAATAGCACCAACTAACATTGTACAAGGTAGTAAACGTTGGTGGCTTGCTCCAACCAACATGCGACTAATATGGGGAATGATCAAGCCAACCCAGCCGATACTTCCGCTAATCGCCACTTGGCAAGCGACCAACGTTCCACTAAGAGCAATAACCAACTAGCGTAATCGTCCGACTTTCACCCCTAACGCTTTTGCCTCTTTATCCTCTAAAGAAAGTAAATTCAAGCGCCAACTCAGTTTCAGCAATAAGGTAGAACAACACACAAAAGGTACTAAGAAAAATAGCCATTTTTCCGTATTAGCCGTGGCGAAACTGCCCATCAACCAAAATACGATACTCGGTAATTTTTCTTCGGTGTCGGAAACATACTGCAATAAGCTCACCAATGCAGAAAACAGCCCACTTAAAATCATCCCAATTAAAATCAACATCAGTAAACTTCTTCGGCCAAACTTTAAGCTAAACAAAAAAACGAGCACTAATGTACTTAAACCGAAAAAAATCGTACTGGCAAATAAGCCATACAGACTCAAACTAAAAAAAATGGCCAACGTGCCACCAAATGCTGAACCTGAGGTAACGCCAATAATATGCGGATCCACTAACGGATTACGAAAAATGCCCTGTAATGCGGCGCCACTTAAGGCTAATCCGGCCCCCACGCAAAGGGCAGATAAAATACGCGGTAAACGAACTTGGAAAATAACCTGCTGATGGATTGGATCAATAGGAAGTGTGGTCAATTTTGCCGTTAAAATTTGCAAAATTTGCTCTAGGGATAAAGCATAACGCCCGATTCCTAACGAAATCAGGGCGCTAGCGACCAAGACTATGAGCAATAAGCCCATCAATTTAGAATGTTTATTTACCATTGTTATACGGTTGACGATAAAATTTTAAATAGTAGTCATTCACCATTTTATCTAAATCGATATCTTGAAATTTTTGCGGATATAGCGATTTTGCTAACCAAACTTCGCCTAATGCTAAGGCTTCTGGCATCGGATAACCCCAAGCTTTCGCATATTCCGGCATTAAAAATACTTGGTTGTTTTTCACTGCATCAATATTAGCCCAAGCCGCATCTTCTTTAATTTGTGCCACCACTTTAGGATAACGATCTTGTACCAAAATCACTGCCGGATTCCACTCAAGCACATTTTCCATAGATACCTGTTTAAAGCCTTTCACTGTCGCCGCCGCGACGTTGTAAGCACCTGCATGTTCCAACATTAAACCGGTATATTTACCCGAACCATAGGTATTTAAATCTGGATTAGCCATGTAAGTACGAACGCGTTTATCCGCTGGAATATTGCCTAAACGCTCCGCCAACATTTTTCGGTTAGCAAAAGCCGCCTTAACTAATTCTTTGCCTTGTTTTTCTTTTTCAAACACTTGAGCAATCAACTCAATACCTTGGGTTAAACCTTCGTTATAAGCGTTATCTTCATCGTCCAAGGTTGGATTAAGTTTATCTTTATCGCTGCCAGTTCGTAGAGAAATGGCAATTACCGGAATACCGGTATCAGCAATTTGCTTAATCATTTCTGGTGGCGCATAATTGGTAACAAACACCACATCTGGTTTTAATTCCAACAAACTTTCAATATTCACCGAATTTAAATCGCCTGGCATGGCCATTTTTTCTAATTCCGGCGCTAAACGTACATAATTTTGCCCCAGTTGTTTTTTCCAATTTGATAACACCCCAACAATTTGTTTGGTGGCATCTAATTGCACGGCAATATTGAGGGTTTGATGCTGTAATACCACGGCACGCTGAATATGATCGGGAATCGTCACTTGACGATCCAATTGATCAGTTACAACACGATCAGCTAATGCCGATGTGGAAAAATACCGAACAATACGGCAGCAAATAAGCGGTTAAATTTCATAAGTCATCCTTAAAAATGAAAGCGGATTTTTATTATACAATAAAATATATAGCGATATATACAAAACAATAGATGTTCTAAGCAAAACGATTATGCTTTACTGATCACCACCTTAATATCCTCTGGTGCAGCATAATAAGGCGCAGAGGTAATAAACAAATGAATACCGAGTTTCGCATAATCCGCCACATTGTTTTTATTCACACCACCCGCGACAGAAAGCGTAATATTTTTACCTTGTGATTGAATTAAATCTAATGCAGCCTGCACATCCTCGAGCGACCATTTATCTAGCTGAATAATATCGGGAGAGGCTGTAATCATTTGTTCGAATTGAGCAAAATTGTCTGCTTCGAGAGTAATCTTATTTTCTGGTGCTTCACGCTTTAAGGTTTCCACGATATGCACCCAGTTATTCGGCTCAGCCAATAAATTACGGTGGTTAGTGAAAACCAATACAGTTTCGCTCACACCTTGACGATGAATATGTCCACCGGCAGCCAGCACTGCATTAGTCGCTAGTTTTCGGGTATTCGGAATACTTTTACGGGTACAAGCCACCACCGCATTCGGGTTAATGGCTCTGGCATTAGCAATCATCTCTACTGTGTATTGTGCCACGCCACAAGACCATTCCAATACAAGCTGCACTACTTTCCATGCCTGCTGTAATTTGTCCGCAGAATCGAGCGCACTTAACAACACCGCACCTGCTTCAACGGATTCCCCTTCATTTACATACACCTGTGGGGTTACGTCTAACTTTTTAAGTAACCGTTCTGCCACTGAAATCCCTGCCACCACTCCGGTATTTTTACGTTTGAATTCAATTTTTGCTGGGACTTTTTCCACCCCTAATGCGTGCGTGGTTAAGTCTCCGCGATAAATATCTTCTAATAAAAGATCATCGAGTTCTTTGTCTGAGAAATAAATCATAGTTCATCCTTAAATGTTGAGATGTTTTTGCAATTCCTGAACTGAAATGCGGTAAATTTTTGCAAGGTTTTCAAGCGTCATTAATTCACTTTTCTCACCTTGTTGGAAACCAAATTCTTGATCGAGCATCGCAATATTCTCGGCTAAATAGGCCGCTTGTTGAGGGTTGTGAGTCGTAATCAGCAAGGCGATGTTCTGATGCTGTAGTTGCTTAATTTTTTCCAATACTCGAATTTGATTACCGAAATCAAGGCTGGCGGTGGGCTCATCCATAATCAGCAATTTCGCCTGTTGAGCAATAGCTCGTGCAATGAGTACAAGTTGTTTTTCACCACCGCTGAGTTCGTGATAATAGCGTTTGGCAAGGTGCGTTATTTGTAATTCCTCTAAAGCCGCAAGGGCAAGATCTTTATCTTCGGCTTTTGGGGTTTGATACCATTTTAGATATGCTGAACGCCCCATTAATACCATATCTTGAACAAGAAAAGGAAAAAGTTGAGCATGTGCTTGCGGCACATAGGCAATTTCACGTGCTAATTCAGAGGCAGAATAGGTAGCAAGCGGTCGATTTTGAAAGAAAATTTGCCCATTGAGTGCAGGTTGCAAACCAAGCAAGGTTTTTAAGAAAGTACTTTTCCCTGCCCCATTGGCGCCAAGTAAACAACAAATTTGCTGAGGTTTTAAAGCAAAATTGATCTTGTCTAGCAGGGGGTTATTGCCATAGCCAATGGTGAGCTGTTGGGTTTCAATTAAATTCATTTTCGCCCTCTCAATAATAAATAGAGGAAAAACGGTGCGCCACAAGCAGAAGTTAAAATCCCTATTGGCAATTCAATACTCGCAACCGTGCGGGCGAGCGTGTCCGTGAGAAGTAAAAAGCTCGCGCCGAGCAACAATGATGTTGGCAGTAATAAAATGAAATTAGCCCCCACTAATAATCGAGCAATATGAGGTACGAGCAATCCAACCCAACCAATAATGCCTGTAATTGAGACCGCACTTGCAGTGCAAAGCGTAGTGAAAATAATCAAAATATAACGCGTGCGCTGAATCGGAATACCAAGGCTTTTGGCTTCATCTTCTTCTAAAGCAAGTAGATTTAAGCGCCAGCGTAATAAGAAAAGTGGCAGAATACCAAGTATTAAAATAGGGGCAAGTTGACTTAATTCTTTCACGCCGACAGCCGTGAAACTACCTAATAGCCAAAAGGTAATCGAAGGTAATTGGGTGAAAGGATCGGCTAGAATTTTTAACAGTGAAATACCCGCGCCGAGTAATGAACCGATAGCAATCCCTGAAAGCACTAAAACTAAAATTGGGTCTTGATTACGGCTTCGTGATGCGACCATAGAAACACACAGCACCGCCAAGATACCGCCACTAAAAGCAAAAAGCTGCACGTAAAACATCGGTAAATTGTAGAAAATGGCCAGTGATGCGCCTAGTCCTGCACCGCTTGAAACACCTAAGATATCAGGAGAAACTAACGGATTTTTAAACATCCCCTGATAAGTCGCCCCCGCTGCTGCAAGCGCTGCTCCCACCAAACAAGCCACTAAAATACGTGGTGTGCGAATATGCCAAAGCACCGTTTCAACGGAAGATGGTGTTTGACATTCTGTGTCAAAGACACAACGAATCGCCTGCCCAAGTTGAAATGGCGAAATCGGAAATTTTCCCACATTCAACGAGAGCAAAATGGTGCCGACTAACAAAATCACCAGCGAAGTGAAAAATACTTTCGGGTTACGCTGAACAAAATACGGCATAGCTATTTCACATCATGTAGCAATTGAGCCGCTTGTTCTGCGGTTAATTCAATCTGATAGAACAAGTGATAAAACGTTTTTACTTCTTTTGCAAATTCAGCAATAGATTTACCGCTGACTAAATGAGAGACCCAACGTACTCCAAGCAAACGGTTCACACTAGGTGGCGAATCTAACCAACCAAATGGATTATTCGGAATTAAAAAAACGTGTCCATTTTTGACCGCACTTAATTGTTGCCATTGCGGATTCTCTTTTAAGGTTTGCAAAAACTCAGGATATTGGCTAAAAATCACATCAGGATTCCATAATAAAAGTTGCTCCATCGAAACCTGTGTGAGCCCTTTATGATCGCCTTCTACCACGTTTTTTAAACCGACTATTTCAATGGCTTCCGTATGAATGGAGCCTTTTTGTCCTGTTTGTAAGCCATCTGCACTACGAGCTAAATAGAAGGTTTTGGTAAATTTAGAGGCGTTTTCGACCGCTTGTTTGAGGGTTTCTTCTGCATACTTCGCTTGAGGTTCAGTAAGATTTTCTACGTCTAGTATTTTCCCCAAGTAACGCAAAGTGGTCGGTGTTTCGCTAAGTTTGCCATCTAGCAACAAATAAGGCACGCCCGTTTGTTCAAAAGTACGTTTCGCTTGATCGATATAGTTTGGCGTAACATTACCCACATCAACAATTAAATTCGGTTGTAATGCCACAATTTTCTCTGGCGAGAGCGTGCTGCCTTTTCCAGCTATTTTCCCTAAGGTTGGTAAAGATTGCAGTGCTGCTGAGAAAAGCTTTCCACGTTTTTCCATATTAAACCCTGCTAATCCCAGCAATTTATTCGGTGCACTTGAAAGTAGCAACACATCAGCTGGATTGCCCGCACTTAATACTTTTTCAATTTTAGTTGGCGGAGGTAATTCCCCTGCCAAATAAGACACTTCCTCGGTTGCTAATGCTGCGGTTCCTACACAGACTGAAAGTACAATGGTTATCCATTTTTTCATGTTTTCTCCCTCTTTTAGCCATTCAACTGATACAACTCAATCTTAACGCTATATATTTTTTAACATAACAAATAAATTTTGTTAGAATAATATCGTTATATTTTTAATTATATAATATTTATTATTCGTAGCTAAAGGTGAAAAAATGAAATGGGATGTAATTTATAAGTTTTGCTTACTTTGTATGCTCATTGCAGGATTGGCTGGGATATTGTTCAGCGGCTTAGGGATTTACTTCCAGTGGCCCATTCAAGGCATCTTTCAGTTGCATTTAGGTTCTGCTTTACTGTTTATTTTGGGTGTAGCTTTACACTTCTTCAATCGTAAAAATAAAGCGGTCAAAATTGTTCAACAATTTAACGATTTGGTGACACATAGTCGGTATCCCACCTATTGCAATTTAGACCGTTTGATCATGACGTTTGAGCACTTTTCAATTCTACAAATTGCGGAGCAACTTCAACTTGACCCTTCGATTTTACTCACAGAATTAGCTAACGGAAAAATAAACTTCAGCGATTCTAACCGCACTTTACGAGAAAATTTCCCCCATAATGATGAGAAAATTTTTTCTGCTATCACCATTGCATTGAAGTTACGTTTCAACCCTAACCTAAAAGGATGTTCCAATGGAAAAGAAACTGCTTTGCATCGCCATTAGTTTGGCTTGCTTGCCTGCTTATGCCGAGAATGTATTTACTCTTGGCCAAATTGAAGTCATCGGTGAAAAAGCGAGTGATCTCAGCACCGCGCGTATTGATCAAGCTGAATTACAAAAAAACAACCAAGATCGTGTGTCTGATGTAGCAAAAAGCACACCGGGTGTGTTTGTCGAACATGGTGGCGCACGCAACGAATACAACTTATTAGTACGTGGTTTTAATGCTCGCCGCGTACCCGTATTTATGGATGGTATTCCTGTTTATGTCCCTTATGATGGCGAAATGGATTTGGGGCGTTTTACTACCTTTGATTTATCTCGTATTGATATTTCTAAAGGCGCAAGCTCTGTGCTTTATGGTGCAAACACCATGGGTGGTGCAGTGAATTTAATTTCCCAAAAACCAACTAAACCTTTCGAAGGTTCTATTGGCTATGGTTTTTCACATGGTAAAAGTGGCGGTACAGCAAGCAATAAAACTAATTTTAATTTAGGGACTAAACAAGAATTATTTTATGCGCAAATAAGTGGTTCTTTTGTTGAAAAACAAGGCTTACAACTTTCTCATCATTATCAACAAATCAATCCCAAAGGGGATGATGGTGGCCGAGCAGAAAATTCTAAACAACGTGATAAAAAACTAAGTTTGAAAGTCGCTTATACACCAAATGAGCATGATGAATACGCACTTGTGTTCTCCACACAAAAAGGCACCAAAGAATCGCCGTTCTATTCTGGCGCTGATAGCTTTGAATGCTACTGGCGCTGGCCGATGTGGGATAAAGACAGTATCTATTTCCTTTCACATACTGAATTTGGCGCCCATAATCTCACGTTGAACACGAAAGCATTTTACGACACCTTTAAAAATGACTTACGTGCTTTTGATGACGCTACATTTAGTACTCAAAAGAAAAAATCGAGTTTTAATAGCTATTACCGTGATTATTCCTATGGTGCGGGCTTTGATTTAGGTGGCGATTTAACCTCCAAAGACCACTTAAAATTCTCTACCCTCATTAAATATGACGTGCATCGCGAACATAATGATGATGAACCTACTGCAGTAGATAAAGATCGTACCTATAGCTTTGGTTTAGAAAATACTCATCGTTTTAATGAGCAAACTTCACTGATTACTGGAATCAGTTACGACAAACGAGATTCAAACCGTGCAGAGAAATTTGAAAAACAATGTGCATCAACTCACCAAAAAAATGCGATTTGTCCGTTTGATATCGGTAATAAACATGCCTTTAATTACCAAATCAAACTTGCCCATCATTTCACTGAACATGATGAATTTGCGCTGAGTTTTGCGAAGAAAACACGCTTTGCCACAATGAAAGAACGTTATTCTCGCCGATTTGGGCGAACTGAGCCGAATCCGTTTTTAAGCCCAGAAACTGCCTATCACTACGAAGCCAGCTATATGCATACCTTTGGCGATTGGTTAAGAGTGGATAGCGCGCTTTTCTACTCTGAAGTAAAAGAGGCGATTGAAGAAGTAGCAATTAGCAAAAAACTTAACCAATATCAAAACGTAGGTAAAGAAGCGTTTAAAGGAGTTGAAGTAGCCGTGAACCTTTTTGCAACGGATAATTTAACGTTAGGTGCAAATTACACCTATACCCATGCAAAAAATAAAACCCAAGATCTCATTGTGAAGAATGTGCCAAAACATAAATTCTTTGCATTTGTTGATTGGAAAATGCTGCCAAATCTTTCACTTGATGTGAGCCAAGAAGCGGAACATGGGCGTTATTATTTAGATGGTGGTAAAACCGTGAAACTGTCTGGTTTTGGAAACAGCAATGCGAAATTAATCTATGAACCTGTTTCAGGATTAAGTTTAGAAGCGGGTGTATCAAATCTCTTTGATAAAAACTACTACTATCAAGCAGGCTACCCGGAAGAAGGACGCATTTATTTCGGCAATATTCGATATAAATTCTAAAATAAAAAACGGGCAACGTGTAGAACAGGTTGCCCGCTGTTTTTACAAAGTGATTAATCTTTCAGCGCTTTGATTTTCTCAATCACGTTTGTAGTTGAACAGCCATTTTCGAAATTCAATACACGAACATCGCCGCCGTTCGCCCACACTTCTTTACTACCTGCAATCTCTTCTGGTTTGTAATCGCCGCCTTTTACCAATAAATCCGGTAAAATATCGCCGATTAAACGTTGTGGTGTATCTTCATCAAAAGAGACCACCCAATCCACAGAAGCTAAACCAGCCAATACTGCCATACGTGCATTCAGATTGTTAATTGGACGACTTTCACCTTTTAAGCGTTTCACTGAGTCATCCGTATTCACGGCAACAATTAAACGATCACCAAGTTTGCGAGCATTTTCTAAATAAGACACATGGCCAGGGTGAAGAATATCGAAACAACCGTTTGTCATCACAATTTTCTCACCGCGCGCTTTAGCATGAGCTACTGCAGTTTTTAATTGGCTTTCTGACATAATACCGAAGCCTGTTTCAGAACGGCCATGGATTGCATTCTCTAATTCCACAGTAGAAACAGTTGATGTACCCAATTTACCGACCACAATACCTGCAGCTACGTTAGCTAAATAGCAAGATTCTTCAAAAGAGCGCCCATCTGCAAGTGCGGTTGCTAAGACACTGATTACCGTATCGCCTGCCCCCGTTACATCAAATACTTCTTTTGCAACAGTTGGTAGATGGAACGGTTCTTGATTTGGACGAAGTAATGTCATGCCTTTTTCAGAGCGCGTCACTAAAAGTGCGGTCAATTCAATGTCTGAAATTAATTTTAAACCTTTCTCAATAATTTCTTCTTCAGAATCACATTTACCTACTACCGCTTCAAACTCAGACATATTCGGTGTCAGTAAAGTCGCACCACGATAACGCTCAAAATCCATACCTTTTGGATCGATTAACACGGGCACGTTCGCTTTGCGTGCAATTTGGATCATCTTTTGCACATCTTTTAACGTGCCTTTGCCATAATCTGAAAGTACCAACGCACCAAAGTTTTTCACTTCAGTTTCCAATTTTACTAGCAACTCTTGGCATTCCACATTTTGGAAATCTTCTTCAAAATCCAAACGAAGTAACTGTTGATGGCGAGATAAAATACGTAATTTCGTAATAGTTGGGTGAGTATCCAATGCCACAAAATTACAATCAATTTTTTGATGCTGTAATAAATTCGTTAAGGCGGAACCTGTTTCATCCTGACCAATTAAGCCCAAAATTTGCACGGGTACATTAAGAGAAGCAATATTCATCGCAACGTTTGCTGCACCACCTGCACGCTCTTCATTATTTTGTACGCGAACCACAGGAACCGGTGCTTCTGGTGAAATACGATTAGTTGCACCAAACCAGTAACGGTCAAGCATGACATCGCCTAACACTAATACTTTCGCTTGATTAAAATTGGCAGAATATTGAGCCATTTTGAAATCTCTCTGTTGGAATAATAAAAATTTGGTGCAATTTTACCACAACTCAAATTTGCGATAAACTACACGCCGAACTAACTAGAAAAGAATTATGAAAAACGAAAAACTCCCTCAATTTCAACCGCACTTTCTTGCACCTAAATACTGGGGCTTTTGGCTTGGTGTGGCAATTTGGCGAAGCCTTTTGTTACTTCCCTATCCAATTTTACGTCACATCGGCAACGGCTTAGGCTGGCTTTTCTCAAAACTAAAAGTGGGAAAACGTCGTGCAGCGATTGCTCGCCGAAATCTTGAGCTCTGCTTCCCAGAAATGCCCGAGCAAGAACGTGAAGCCATTTTGAAAGAAAACTTGCGTGCTGTTGGTATGGCGATTATTGAAACCGGCATGGCATGGTTTTGGTCTGATGCGCGCATTAAAAAATGGTCAAAAATTGAAGGTTTAGATTATTTAAAAGAAAATGCTCAAGACGGCATTATCTTTGTGGGTGTTCATTTTCTCACTCTTGAGTTAGGCGCGCGTATTGTGGGCTTACATCATCCTGGAATAGGTGTTTATCGTCCAAATGACAATCCTGTACTGGACTGGTTACAAATTAAAGGTCGCTTACGTTCAAATAAAGATATGCTGAACCGAAAAGATCTGCGTGGTATGCTCAAAGCTTTACGCAAAGGTGAAACCATTTGGTATGCCCCTGATCATGACTACGGCAGAAAAAATGCCGTATTCGTGCCTTTCTTTGCTGTAGAAGAAGCAGCAACCACGACGGGGAGTTATTATCTACTTAAATCCGCACCAAATTGCAAAGTCGTGCCTTTTGCTCCATTACGCAATAGAGATGGCTCAGGTTATACGGTCAGTATTTCTCCACCAGTGGATTTTTCAGATCTTTCAGATGAAAAAGCGATCGCGGCAAGAATGAATAAAGTCGTGGAAAAAGAAATCTTAAAAGGTGTGGAACAATACATGTGGCTACACCGCCGATTTAAAACACGTCCAACGGAAGACGAGCCGAGTTTATATTCGTAAGTGCGGTTGATTTTTCATCTGTTTTTGAATGCTAAAACGACATATCGAAAAATAAGGAAAATTTTCCTTATTTTTTTCTTGATCTTTATATAATTAAATATATAATGAATCTCGTTTTAGATAGTAAACTTGTGTTATGACAGACACTCTACTGGCTAGTGCATTCCCCCCACTCCTTTTGTACTAGCCATTTTTTTTGAAATCTCTTACCATATCTCACCTTTTTCTTTTTTCTTAGAAATCATGAACAATCTGGAACTGGAACGTTTATTAAACGAAAAACTTAGCACAGACAGAATTAACGATTATGCGCCTAACGGTTTGCAAGTAGAAGGCAAAGCGGAGATCAAAAAGATCATTACGGGTGTCACTGCAAGCCAAGCACTAATTGATTATGCTGTTGCACAACAAGCTGATGCAGTGCTTGTCCACCATGGCTATTTTTGGAAAAGTGAAAATCCTTGTATTCGCGGCATGAAAGGCAAACGTATCAAAACCTTGCTTGTAAATGACATTAATTTATACGGCTACCACTTGCCTTTAGATGTTCACCCAGAATTAGGCAATAATGCAAAACTTGCTCAGTTATTAGGGATTGGCGATCTTCAACCTTTAGAAAATAGCTCAACTAGCATTCCTGTTTGGGGAACGTTAAAAGATCCCGTTACCGCTGAAGAGTTTGCGCAACGTATTGAACAAGTGCTTCAACGTAAACCACTAATTTGCACGGAAAACGGACCGCACTTAATCCGTAAAATTGGCATTTGTACCGGAGGTGGACAAGGCTATATTGATTTAGCCGCAGCACAAGGTTGTGATGCCTTTATTACCGGTGAGGTTTCGGAGCAAACCATTCACTCGGCTCGTGAGCAAGGTATTCATTTCTTTGCGGCTGGTCATCATGCAACAGAGCGCTACGGTATCAAAGCATTAGGTGAATGGTTAGCGGCTGAATATGGCTTAGATGTAGAATTTAAAGATATTGATAATCCAGCCTAACTGGTACAAAGTGTGATTGATTGCCGAAAGCACACAAAACAAGTATAATCTTGTCGATTTTTTTAACTCAAACATAGGAAAAAATATGGGTTTCTTAACTGGTAAACGTATTTTAGTGACAGGTCTTGCAAGTAACCGTTCTATTGCTTACGGGATTGCAAAAGCAATGAAAGAACAAGGCGCTGAACTTGCTTTCACTTATTTAAACGATAAATTACAACCACGCGTAGAAGAATTTGCAAAAGAATTTGGTTCTGACATCGTACTTCCTTTAGATGTAGCGACCGATGAAAGCATCCAAAACTGCTTTGTTGAATTAAGCAAACGTTGGGAAAAATTTGATGGTTTCGTACACGCTATTGCATTCGCACCAGGCGATCAATTAGATGGTGATTACGTAAACGCAGCAACGCGTGAAGGCTACCGTATCGCTCACGACATCAGTGCATTCAGCTTCGTTGCGATGGCACAAGCGGCACGTCCTTACTTAAATCCAAACGCTGCGTTATTAACCCTTTCTTACTTAGGTGCAGAGCGCGCAATTCCTAACTACAACGTCATGTGTTTAGCGAAAGCGTCTCTTGAAGCGGCAACTCGCGTGATGGCGGCTGATTTAGGTAAAGAAGGTATTCGTGTGAATGCGATTTCTGCGGGTCCAATCCGTACCTTAGCGGCATCAGGTATTAAAAACTTCAAGAAAATGCTTTCTGCATTTGAGAAAACCGCAGCATTACGCCGCACTGTTACTATCGAAGATGTGGGTAACTCAGCTGCATTCTTATGCTCTGATTTAGCATCTGGTATTACCGGTGAAATCGTTCACGTAGATGCAGGTTTCAGCATCACTGCAATGGGCGAATTAGGCGAAGAATAATTTTTCGTACAATCTATTTTTAGGCAGGCTTTTCAGTCTGCCTTTTCTCTTTTTTTAAATATAACTATGTTCCAAGATAATCCATTACTCGCACAACTTAAGCAACAAATCCACGATAGCAAAGAGCACGTTGAAGGCGTGGTAAAAAGTACTGATAAAGCTTATGGTTTTTTAGAGTGCGATAAAAAAAGCTACTTTATTGCCCCACCTGCAATGAAAAAAGTGATGCATGGTGACAAAATCAAAGCCACCATTGAAAAACAAGGCGATAAAGAGCAAGCTGAACCTGAAGAATTAATTGAGCCAATGCTCACGCGCTTTATTGCCAAAGTGCGGTTCAATAAAGACAAGAAATTGCAAGTTTTGGTTGATCATCCAAGCATCAACCAACCCATTGGGGCACAGCAAGCTAAATCCGTCAAAGAAGAATTACAAGAAGGCGACTGGGTCGTAGCAAATTTGAAAACGCATCCATTACGTGATGATCGCTTTTTCTATGCCACCATCAATCAATTTATCTGCCGTGCTGATGATGAATTAGCCCCTTGGTGGGTCACATTGGCTCGTCATGAGCAATCTCGTCATCCTGTGCAAGGTGCAGAAAGCTATGAGATGTTAGATCAACAAACTCGTGAAGATCTGACCGCACTTCATTTTGTCACTATTGACTCTGAAAGCACTCAGGATATGGACGATGCTCTTTACATCGAACCTGTCGAGCAAGATGGTACGCAAACCGGCTGGCGATTAGTCGTTGCCATTGCCGATCCAACAGCTTACATTGCATTAGATTCACAAATTGAAAAAGATGCGAAACAGCGTTGTTTCACTAATTATTTGCCTGGCTTTAACATTCCTATGTTGCCGCGTGAACTGTCTGATGAATTATGTTCATTAATGGCAAATGAAACTCGCCCTGCATTAGTGTGTTATATCGAAACAGATCTTGCCGGCAACATCACGGCTAAACCACATTTTGTGTCTGCTTATGTACAATCTAAAGCGAAATTAGTCTATAACAAGATCTCAGATTATTTAGAGCAAGTGCCTGATGCATGGCAGCCAGAAACACCAGAAATCGCACAGCAAATTGATTGGTTACATCAATTTACTAAAGCACGTATTCAATGGCGAAAAACGCATTCTCTTTTATTTAAAGAGAAACCGGATTACTCCTTTATTCTCGCTGAAAATGGCAAAGTGAAAGAAATTAAAGCGGAATATCGTCGTATTGCAAATCAAATCGTGGAAGAATCCATGATTATTGCCAATATCTGTGCTGCACAATTCTTAGCTGAACAAGCGCAAACCGGTATTTTTAATACACACTCTGGGTTTGATAAGAAATTCTTAGAAAACGCGCATAATTTCTTAATGGCAAATTTAGCTAATGAAGAAAATCAAGCCGAGCTTGCTGAGCGTTATTCGGTAGAAAATTTGGCAACCTTAAAGGGTTATTGCCAAATGCGTCATGATATTGAACCGATTGAAGGCGACTATTTAGAATTCCGTTTACGTCGTTATTTAACCTTTGCGGAATTTAAATCAGAACTTGCTCCACATTTTGGGCTTGGATTAGAAGGTTATGCAACTTGGACATCGCCTATCCGTAAATATTCCGATATGGTGAACCATCGTTTAATTAAAGCTGTGCTCACACAACAAGCTTGTGAAAAACCACAAGATGAAGTGCTTGCTCGCTTACAAGAAGCGCGTCGTCAAAATCGCTTGGTTGAGCGTGATATTGCAGATTGGTTATATTGCCGTTATCTTGCTGACAAAGTCGCTGAAAATGTTGAATTTGATGCAGAAGTGCAAGATGTGATGCGTGGCGGTTTACGTGTTCAATTATTAGAAAATGGTGCATCCATGTTCGTACCTGCCTCCACATTGCATCCAAATAAAGACGAAATGCAAGTGAATGCTGATGAATTGGCACTGTATATTCAAGGAGAACGCCGTTACAAAATCGGTGATTTAGTGAAAGTGAAACTCACTGAAGTACGAGAAGAAACTCGCAGTATTATCGGTCAGTTAATCATTTAGTAACCACGTCTCTTCTAACACTAGAAATACCGCTCGTTACACAACGGGCGGTATTTTTTTATGGCGCCAAAATTGTAAAAATATTTTATAGATGGTATCAAATAAAGGAATTTTGGAGATATATTGAAGATGTTCAATATCTAGGATAGGTATATGATATCCCCGCCTTGAAGAGCGGGGATAAAATTAGCATTTAGGTTGAATTACATTTTAGGAATTTCAACACCAGATGAAAGCACGTCTTGAATATCTGATTTTAAGACATCTGCTTTTGGTCCATAAATCGCTTGGATACCAGAGCCTTTTACAATAAAGCCCATTGCGCCCGCTTGTTTCCAACTTGCTTCGTCACCCACTAAATCTGGATTATGCACGGTGATACGTAAACGTGTCATACAAGCATCAACATCTGCGATGTTATTACGTCCACCAAGTAAGTTGATGATTTGAATAACTTGCGTGCTAGCATTCGCCACTTTTGGCTCATCGCTAGAAGCTTCATCTGAACCTTTTGCATCATAGTTACCGTTACGGCCTGCTGTTGCAAGGTTAAATTTCTTAATCATAAAGTTCGCGATAAAGAACATGGCAACAGCAAATAGGATCGATACCCAAATAAAGTTGATCACATCCATACCAATGCCGGCTTTAATTGCCATTGGTGTACGCGTTAAGAACTCAATGTTACCGAATGAATGCACACGTAAGTCCACAATATCTGCCATGGCGAAAGCAGAACCTTGTACTAAAGCATAAACAATATAAAGTGGTAATGCGACAAACATAAACATGTATTCGATTGGCTCTGTCACACCGGTTAAGAACACCGCAAGTGCAGAAGAAAGGAAAATACCTTTATAGAGTTTTTTCTTGTCTTCATCTACGTTGATATACATGGCGAGGGTCAAGCCCATTAAGATACCGGTTGAACCAATCATTTGTCCTACTTTGAATCGAGCAGGTGTCACTGTTGAAAGAAGATCATTATATTGGGTTAAGTTACCCGCATCTTTAAGGTTGATTAAGTCAGTCACCCAAGCAAGCCAAAGTGGATCTTGGCCAAATACTTGTTTACCTTGTTGTGCACCGGTTAAAAACTCATAAGTACCGCCTAATGAAGTGTAGTTCATTGGGATGGTCAACATGTGGTGTAAACCAAATGGAAGCAATAGACGCTCTAAGGTACCATAAATAAATGGTGCTAAAATTGGCGCAGAGTTTTGTGAGTTAGCAATCCATTGGCCAAAATGATTAATTCCTGTTTGAACTAAAGGCCAGAATAGTGATAGGAAGATCGCCACTAATACAGAACGATAAATGACAACGAATGGAACAAAACGTTTACCATTAAAGAACGTTAATACTTCAGGTAATTTACGGAAATTGTAGTAACGATTGAAGGTTGTTGCCCCCACAAAACCAGCGATAATACCAACGAATACGCCCATATTTAACGCAGGTTGCCCAAGCACATTCACAAAGTAATTCGCCACAGGAATTTCACCTGCCAATACAGTACTTACATGTGCATTTGGATCCGCTAGCATTTCAAGCTTCACACCGAAAAAGTTACCGGTGATTAAGTTAATTAAAATGAAAGCCAAGCCTGCTGCAAATGCCCCACCTGCACGCTCATTTGCCCAGCTACCACCAATCGCTAAAGCAAATAATAAATGAAGATTACCGATAATCCCCCAACCAATTTGAGCGATAATGTTTCCGACACGCGCTAGCCATTCTGCGTCACTAATCAAAGGCAGTGAGTTACCAATACTCACCATTAAACCCGCTGCTGGCATAACGGCAATTACAACCATTAGGCATTTACCGAATTTTTGCCAAAACTCAAAACTGAGTAGTTTTTTCATATCAATCCTCCTACAAGATGAGATCTACTTCTACGCCAAAATGGTCGGAAACAATCGGTTTATTTTTTCCATTAAAAATAACCTGACTGGATAAAACCCTTTTTGCTTGGTTTAAAAAAATATAATCTAATCGCTTTTCTTGACTATGGCCTTTCCAGCCGTCAATCGCTTTCTCTACAGTGATGCCGCTATCCTTCTGTTCTGCCATTTCAAAGGTATCGAATAAGCCTAAGGATTTAATTTGTTGGTAAGCTTGTTGATCGCTTATTGCATCGGTATTGAAATCGCCCATCAAGATTTTTAGATTCGCACTTTGGCTCCGCTCTACAATATAACGAACATTATCGAGTTGGTTTTCCCCATCACAATTTGGCAAATTGATGTGGCAAGAATAACATTCAATTAACTGACCTTGATATTCTACTGTCAAACCAATGATTTTACGCGAGAGAATCGAGTCAAGACGTTGGTGTTGGCTACAATAAAACGCATCAACATCATAAACAGGCAAACGGGTTAAAAACGCAATGCCTTCATCATATTTATCATAACCAATATGCGAATTGCTCCAAAAAAGCGAATATTTTTGTGCAACGCGTTGATTGATTTTATTCAACAGAATGACACCATAGTTATCTTGCTTTAATGTCGGCGAAATAGCAGGAGCCGACATCAATTGATTAACCTCTTGTAAGGCGATAATGTCGTAGCCCTTTTCCACAATAGTCTCAGCAAGAATCTCTATTTTTTCCGCTTGGTTAGCTTCTAACCAAGCGTGTACATTCAGGGTAAGTAGTTTCATTGCCTCCCTCCTTAGCCCTCACAATGCCAAATGTCTGCATTATATTGAGCGATAGTGCGATCTGATGAGAAAAAGCCCGCTTTTGCGATATTATGAACGACTTTCTCATTCCAACTATCTTGATCTTCATAATCAGCTAAGATTTGTTCTTTCGCTTCGACATAAGCATTAAAGTCGATTAACGTCATAAACCAGTCTTTATTTAATAACTCGTTATAAAGACGTTCTAAACGTGTTTTATTCCCTAATTTCACCACGGCAGGATTTAGAATAAAATCAACCGCTCTTTTAATATCCTTGTCGTTTTCATAATATTCTTTTGAAACATAACCCGCTGTTTCATAAAGTTTAATAATGCTTTCTGAATCTTTACCGAATGTATAGATATTTTCAGCGCCTGCTAATTCTGCAATTTCAACATTAGCGCCATCCATTGTGCCTAACGTTAATGCGCCATTCAGCATAAATTTCATATTTCCTGTACCGGAAGCTTCTTTAGAGGCAAGTGAAATTTGTTCTGAAATATCGGTTGCTGGAATCAGTTTTTCCGCCACACTCACATTATAGTTTTCCACCAAATGCACGTTTAAATACTTGTTCACTTCAGGATCATTATTGATTAACTCAGATAAACAAAGAATTAAGTGAATAATATCCTGAGCAATCACATAAGCGGGTGCCGCTTTTCCACCGAAGATTACGGTAATTTTACGTTTTGGTAATTTCCCTGCTTTAATTTCTAAGTATTTATGAATCACATAAAGCGCATTCATTTGTTGACGTTTATATTCATGGAAACGCTTAATTTGCGTATCAATGATTGAATTCTCATCTAAATCAATACCTTTATTTTCTTTAAGGTACGCTTTTAGTGCTAATTTATTTTCAAACTTAATTTTCGCTAATTGTTGATGAACCTTTTTATCATCTTTAAAGGCTAACAATTTTTCTAATTTCGTTGCATCATGCAAATACTCATCACCAATCAATTCTTTAATGTAAGCCGCTAATGGCTGATTAGAAAACTCTAACCAACGGCGGAAGGTAATGCCGTTTGTCTTATTATTGAATTTTTCAGGATATAACGCATAGAACGCTTTAAGCTCTGAATTTTTCAAAATCTCTGTATGTAACGCGGCAACACCATTCACAGAATTTGAAAAGTGAATATCCATATGCGCCATATGCACACGTTTTTGTTTATCAATGATTTGTACGGCAGGATCTTTATACTCGGCACGCACTAATTTATCTAATTTTTTAATGATCACCACTAAATGCGGCACTACTTCATCTAAATAATCGAGCGGCCATTTTTCTAGCGCTTCAGCCAAAATCGTATGGTTTGTATAGCCCACCATATTACGTACAATTTCAACGGCTTCAGCAAACTTAATTTGATGTTTTTCTGTTAATAAGCGAATTAATTCTGGAATCACCATTGAAGGGTGAGTATCATTGATCTGAACATACGCATAATCGGCTAAATCATGTAAATTACTGCCACGTGCAATCGCTTCATCAATTAATAATTGTGCAGCATTTGATACCATAAAGTATTGTTGATAAATACGCAGTAATTCCCCATTTTTATCTGAATCATCTGGATAAAGGAACAATGTTAGATTTTCTTCAATCGCAGTTTTATCAAATTCGATACCTTTTTTAATCAGTTTAGGATTCACTGATTTAATATCAAACAAATTGAGATAGTTTTTCGTATCTTTCTTATAACCTAAAATATCAATACGATCTAATTTAGAAGTTAACGTAAATTTCTTAAATGGCACTTCATAGCTAATATCTGTTGGAATTAACCAAGAGTTATCCTCAATCCAATCATTAGGCTCGGCATGTTGCTCATTCTTTTTGAAGACTTGTTTGAACAAACCATAGTGATAATTTAAACCTACTCCCTCGGCATTTAAGCCAAGCGTAGACATTGAATCAATAAAACAAGAAGCCAAACGCCCTAAGCCACCATTACCTAAAGACGGTTCTGGCTCAATATCTTCAATATGGCTTAATGATTTACCCGCACTTTCTAATTCTGCTTTGATATCTTGATACACACCAAGGTTAATCAGGTTATTGGAAAGCAATTTACCGATTAAAAACTCAGCTGAGATATAGTAAATCTTACGTTTACCTGTATTTTTAGGTTTATCTGCTAAGAGTGTTTTTACGTAATTTAATAATTGAATATAAGTTTCTTTATCGCTTAATTGTTCAAGCGATTTATTGGTTTCGTTTTTTACAAATGTCCTAAATTTCATCATCATGTTTTTCCTGATTCGCACGTTGATATAACGTGGTCATTTTTGCTAAAAAGTCTTTTTTATCTTGAGTTAGATCGGATTTCTGCATTCTCCATTGCCAGTTTCCACCAATTGTTGAAGGAACGTTCATTCTTGAACTCGCAGGCAAATCTAAAACATCTTGCATTGTTGCAATCGCAGTATTGCTAACCGTCGCAAAGAGCTGACGAATCATTGCTTGGCAAATGGATTCATTCTCACGGCGGTGGGTATAATCATTGATATATTGCTGCTGTTGTTCAGTTAAGCTGTTATACCAACCATTAGTCACATCATTATCATGTGTGCCGGTATAAACAATGGAATGCGGAATGCAATAGTGCGGGCTATCTAAGCTTTTTCCGCTAACATCTTCAAAGCCAAATTGCAGAATCTTCATGCCTGGGTAATTACAATCTGCAAGTAGCTTTCTGGCTTTATCATCAATATTACCTAAATCTTCGGCAATAATCGGTAAATCACCTAATTGCGCTTTAACGGCTTTAAATAAGTCATAACCTGGACCTGGCTGCCAGCTACCATCTTTAGCAACCTCTGCTTTTCCGTCCACTTGCCAATAGTCAGAGAAACCTTTGAAATGGTCGATACGCAGTACATCATAAATCTTGAAGCTTTCTTCAATACGGTGAATCCACCAAGCGTAGCCTTGTTTTTTATGCTCTTCCCAAGCATAAAGCGGATTGCCCCAAAGCTGTCCTGTTGCACTGAATTGATCCGCAGGAACCCCGGCAACAACAAGTGGATTACGTTCTTCATCTAATTGGAAGAGTTCTGGTTTTGTCCAAACCTCTACGCTATCTGCGGCTACGTAAATCGGCATATCACCGATAATCTGAATGCCTTTTTGATTTGCGTAATTTTTTAATTCAGTCCATTGTTTGAAGAAGAAATATTGCGTTACTTTAAAGTACTGAATTTGCTCCGCCAACATGCTGCGATATTTATCCAATGCACTTGGATCACGAGCCACAGCTTTTTTATCATCCCATTTTTGTAATGCTTGATTACCGAAATGTTCTTTAATTGCCATAAATTCAGCAAAATCGTCTAACCACAAGCGGTTGTTTTTTTCAAAATTTTGGAAATCCGCTTGGAATGCTTGATTCGCTAAAAAATTTTTCACGGCTGTTTCTAAAATCGGACGGCGCGCATAGAAGACGCGTTCATAATCCACATTAGTTGGATCATCACCAAAATTAACCGATGCATAATCCGCTTCTTTCAACAAACCCATTTGAGTTAATAAGTCAAAATCAATAAGGTGAGTATTACCTGCGATTGCAGAGAAAGATTGATACGGAGAATCACCATAACTAGTGGTGGTAAGTGGAAGAATTTGCCAATAAGTTTGTTTAGTTTCAACTAAAAAATCGACAAAATCATAAGCCGATTGCCCAAAGCTACCAATCCCGAATGCATTTGGTAGTGAGGTAATGTGCATAAGAACACCACTTGAACGAGTAAGCATAATATTTCCTCTAGGAAGTTATCATTTTGGCTCATTCTAACCTAAACGTATTTTTATGCAACACTTATACGTAAAAGTTACCAACTTTTTCGTAAAAGAGTGACTTTTATCACATTTTATACGTATAACATTTATGATTTTATGATATGCTATGGCTATACCTATGGAACGAACAGTTGATAAAAGGATTAAAAATGAGCAAGTACAAGCAGGTCTATAACGAGATAAAGACCCAAATTAACAATGGTAATTTATCGCCATTGCAAGAACTCCCGAGTGAAAATGAACTCATGCAAACCTATGGTTTTTCCAAGGATACTATTCGAAAAGCGCTTTCCTTACTTGAAATTGATGGCTATATTCAAAAGCAACAAGGCCGAAATTCGATTGTTTTAGAACATGATTTATCTAAACCACAAATGCTTTCTGAAATTAAAACCGTTAGCGAATTAAATAGTGCCTCAACACACCAAGTAAAAACCACATTAACCAGCTTGTATATTGTGCAAGGTGAAGAAGAACTGATGCATATTTTTAATGTCGATGATCAGATCGATTTCTACCGTATTGCTCGTCTCCGTGAAATTGATGGTGAAGCCGTTGAATACGAGGTTTCTTATTTTGATCGCCGCATCGTGCCGTTTATTAGCCGAGAAATCGCTGAGCACTCTATTTATCACTATTTGGAAAACGAATTAAAATTAAAAATTAGCCACTCACAACGAAAAATTGTCTTTCGCTATGCAAACGAAGAAGAAAAAAATGCGATCAATCTTGGTGAGTATGAGATGGTTGTGAATGTGACGAGTACCACTTATTTGGCTGATGGGAGACCATTTCAATATGGGAGTATTAGCTACCGACCAGATAAAATTGCGTTTACTTCAACCGCAAAACGAAATGTCTAGTTTTTTGTAAATGATAAGTTGTGATTAAAAATTCATAAAAAAGTGCGGTCAAATTTAACCGCACTTTTTTGTTTGCTCTACTTTAACCAAAATTGTCCTTTTAAGAGCTTTCCTAGCGTCATCAGTACTAACGCACCAATCATCAAATTAGCAAAGATAAACGCACTGTTTGCCAAGCCACTAAGTACGTTATGATGAACAAAAGAAACTGCTCCGTTTGCTAAAGAAGCTAATCCGAATGAAAAAGACCAAAAACCAATATTCATCCCTTTTTCACTAATCCAAGGGAAAAGGCGAATTAAAAAGAACATTTGTAAAAAGCCATATCCCCATAAGAGCTTAACGAAAAGATCTATCTCTCCCCCATTAAGCGACAAGTAAGCCGACGATCCTACGAATGCCGGCGCTAAAATGATTCCCATGGTTGGACGAAATTGAGGTTCAATCTGCAACACACGTAAACGCTGTAATAATGCCGGTTCATAAATAATCCAAGCAATCATCCCCGCCCCTAAGAACAAATAGCCTAGATCTTGATAGCCTAATAAGGCTAATGATGAGGCACTGGTGAAATTAGTCGCGACAGAGGGCAAATAAAATGGAGGCAGTGTCGATTTCTGCTCAAATGTGCCATCTTTCCATAATGCACTAATACGTACAGAAGCAAATAATAATTGCCCAATTGTCCCGATCCAAATTAATCCCTCACCAATGAGAGGAAACCAACGATACAGAATATCCCCGCTCAACATGGTTGTAATCGCTATTAAGGCGAGAAAAGAAAAACGTATCGGACAACAATATTCATCTCGTACTTCTTGAGAGAAATAAATCATTTTATAAATATAAAGCAAGACGAAAAGTGCCCATACTGAAACAGAAATTAATCCAATAATATCACTCACATTCCGAGAAAAAGAGAGCGTATCGCCCATATGCAGCCAGGCTAAAGACAAGGCACCCAAGCCTAATGGAATCGCGAAATACCCAGTTGGCAAAGGAAAAGGTCGTTTATCAGTCATTATTATTCTCCTAAAATTGGTACCTTATAAGATTACCCATAAATGCGCGAATATTGATGTGGATTTATCTCAAAGACTAGAATAAAAATCTCATTGCTCTAAATGAAAGAAAGGGCTAATAAACATTAGCCCTAAATTGAATAATATATTTTGGATTATTTGCAGATCACTTCTAACCCGCCCATGTAAGGACGTAATACTTCCGGCACAGTAATTGAGCCATCTGCATTTTGATAGTTCTCAAGCACCGCTACTAATGTACGACCTACTGCCAAACCAGAGCCATTCAATGTATGCACTAAGCGAGTTTTCTTATCCCCTTTCGCTTTGCAACGTGCTTGCATACGACGAGCCTGGAAATCCCACATGTTAGAGCAAGAAGAAATCTCACGATAAGTATTTTGTGCAGGCACCCACACTTCTAAGTCGTAAGTTTTGCAAGAACCAACGCCCATATCACCAGTACAAAGTAATACTTTACGATATGGTAAATTTAAAAGCTGTAATACTTTTTCTGCATGACCCGTTAATTCTTCAAGCGCTTCCATAGATTTATCTGGATCTACAATTTGTACCATTTCCACTTTATCGAATTGGTGCATACGAATTAAACCACGGGTATCACGACCATAAGATCCTGCTTCAGAACGGAAACATGGTGTATGTGCGGTCATTTTGATTGGCAAATCCGCTTCATCAACAATCACATCACGTACAAGGTTAGTTACCGGCACTTCCGCTGTCGGGATTAATGCGTAAGGTTGTTCGCCTTCTAGCGCTAAAGTATGGAATAAATCTTCACCAAATTTTGGTAATTGACCTGTCCCATAAAGGGTCGCATGGTTAACTAAATAAGGTACATAAGCTTCTAAATAACCATGTTGTTCGGTATGAAGATCTAACATGAATTGTGCTAATGCACGGTGCATTTTAGCAATTTGACCTTTCATTACCGCAAAGCGCGCACCCGCTAATTTAGCCCCAGCAGCAAAATCTAAGCCATTGGCATCTTCACCTAATGACACGTGATCTTTGATCTCAAAATCAAATGTACGCGGCGTACCCCAACGTAAAATTTCTTTATTTTCAGTGTCATCTTTACCTAATGGCACTTCATCTGCCGGGATGTTTGGAATGCTTAACACGATTTGATTGATTTCTGCTAACACCGCATCAAGTTGAGTTTTCGCTTCATTAAGCTGTTCGCCCATGTTATCTACTTCAGCCAATAATGGTGCAATGTCTTCACCACGTGCTTTTGCTGCACCAATGGCTTTGGAACGCGCGTTACGTTCTGCTTGTAATGTTTCAGTTTTTACTTGTAAATCTTTGCGTTGTTCTTCTAATGCGGTAAGTTTTTCCGTATCAAGAATAAAGTTACGTTTTACTTTTAATTTTTCTGCTACTTCAGCCAGATTATTACGGAGTAAATTTGGATCGATCATTGGAATTCCCTATTTTTCATTATGAAACAGATACCTTTATTCTAGCGCGCTTTCACCAAATAAACCAGTTAAAAGCCTGATTTTTCTTTTATTAACTCTTTCAAAAACATCTAATTTTATGACCGCACTTAGCCATGATTTAATTTTGTGATCTCTGTCAAATTCTGAGAATGAGACACTAGAAACAGCAAAAAAAAGTTCTATAATGAAAATGAACGTTAACCAAGAGGAGTAACCTATGTTTCCTGAATTTCGCGATTTAATCACTAAGCTTAAAAACAAAGATGCTTATTTTGATCGCTTGTTTGAAAAGCACAACGCATTAGACCAAGATATCAAAAATAAGATTGATAACATAGAACTCGCTACTCATACGGAAATTGAGAACTTGAAAAAAGAAAAATTACGGATTAAAGACGAGCTCTATCAATACTTGAAAAAGAAAGCAGCTGAGTAATTTGGTTTAATGTGAAGGCAAAGTGCGGTGAAATTTACCGCACTTTTTTGTTTTAAGCGGTTTTGCTCTTTTGAGAGCCCAGATAAATTGCGACTAATGTCAGCACCGCACCCGCCCATTGCCAATGATTGATGGGCTTATCCAAGCCAAAATAATCAATCACGAGCGCCACCACCGGTTCAGAAAGCAGCAATAAACCGGTTAAGCCTAACGATAAATAAGGGATTGTATAAGCAATCATGCCCCAGGCGACACATTGCATCACCGCACCATAAATGAAGACCAATCCCCAATCGGTGAAGGTGGTCGGATAAAGATTATCAGGATTAAAAATCAGCGAAGGAATAATTAAGACGAAAGCACCACTTAAGCTCAGAATAAACATTAACGAAAATAAAGCGGTGGGTTCTTCTTCGTGCACTTTTTTAATCATAACCATTGAAGCTGCAAGAAAACCAGCAGAAATGAGCCCAATGATAATGCCATACATGCCTTCAAAATTATGTTGTAGCTCTTCACTTGAGATTAAAACAACACCAACAACTGCTAAAAAAAGGCTTAATATTTGTAACTTACTTTGGCGTTCACCAAAGAAAAAATAGCCAATTGCTGCCAAAAAGAAAATCTGCAAGCTATTCAGCAACGTTGAAATCCCCGGCCCTACCGCATATACACTTTCATGCCAAAAGGATAAATCAAAAGCTAAAAAGATCCCGGCTAATATCGCATACATCATCGCTTTACGGCTTTTCGGAAAACGCTGTCTTTTTAATTTCATTAAGAACCAGAAAATAAAAGAGGCAATGAGTAAGCGCCAGAACGCAATGGCATAACCACCCACTGGTACAAACTTAACAATTAGGCTTCCTAAACCGAATAGCACGCAGCCCACGACTAACATTGGGGCGGCGTAAGATTTTACTTTATCCATTAAATAAACATCGCCCAGACTGGCAAGCTACTAGCCATAAAGAATAAAATGAGTAGGCTGTTATAGCTGAGTTTCCATTTATTTACACTGTGTAAGAGCAGTACACCCGCTATCACTAAGTGAAGCAGAAAATAAATGCCGTATGCGAAAACGTTCGAAAAAACGACCGCACTTGTACCTTGATAAAGAATAAAAATCAGTACTGCCAACGCATTAAATGCAAGCAGTAAAATCATCAATAATGGCAGTAACGCAATGAAACCTTGCAGACGATTACGAGAAACAGACAAACATAAATTTGCTAACAATACGCCCATTAAAGCTTGTGCCAGTGGGTTATATTGCACGAAATTCGGTGTTGGATTGCCGAAGAAAATCATCAAATAGGCAATGACACCAAATCCACTCACCAAAGATGCCATTAAGAGAAAACCACGGCGAGCGACTTCATCTTTAGGTTGTTTCCACACTGCATATACGGCAGATAACCCGCATAAGCTGACAATATCAGTCATCACGTAATGATGTGGCGAGGCCAAGCTCATCCCTAGCCAAACGAACCAATAAAGTGCAAAACAAGCATTTGCTTTGATTAAACGTCCACGCTGCCCTGGACAAATTTCCCCTTTAATAAAGGCAACTAAACAAAGCAATTGGGCAATCAGCACGCCAAAGGCTAAATGAGGAATCAATTTTTCAGCAAGTTGCAAAGATTCTATAAAAAAATCGACCATTAATAGCAACCCAATTGGCAATATCGCAAGAAATGCGGCCAAGGGTTTGGATTGTTCTTCTGACATAAAATTCTCGATTAGAAAAAGAAGACGTCATTATGCCAAAATTTACGGCTTTTTTTAATGGCTTTCGTGCATTTTGCCTCATTCCCTTTTAAAATAAGCAAAATGATAACCGCACTTTAGGAACTACAAAAAAATGCTATTAAGCGTACTTTATATTATTGGAATTACCGCTGAAGGAATTACCGGCGCATTAGCCGCTGGACGAGAAAAAATGGATATTTTCGGGGTAATTATTATCGCCTGTGTCACGGCGATTGGCGGTGGTACAGTACGCGATGTATTATTAGGGCACTACCCTGTTGGCTGGGTTAAACATCCTGAATATTTCATCATGGTAGCTGGTGCGGCAGTATTAACGGTTTTTATTGCCCCCTTCATCAAACATTTTATGCGCTACTTTCGCACGATTTTCTTGGTATTAGATGCTTTAGGATTAATCGTGTATTCCATTATCGGTGCGCAAATTGCCATTGATATGGGCTATGGTTTTACCGTTACATCCATTGCGGCAACAGTAACGGGTGCATTTGGTGGCGTGTTGCGTGATTTACTTTGTAACCGTATTCCTCTTGTATTCCAAAAAGAACTTTACGCCAGCGTGTCATTCTTCTCTGCTGCTATGTATATGGCATTCCAACACATTCAATTAGAACACACGCTTTCAATTTTACTCACGTTATTCAGCGGTTTTGCACTGCGTTTACTTGCTGTTCGATTTGGCTGGGGCTTACCCGTTTTCGATTTCCAAGAGCAAGAAGATGAGACAAATGATAAATTACCGAAGAAAACGAAATAATTAAAAGGAATAATTATGTTAGAACAAATGGGCAAACAGGCTAAAGATGCGGCCTTTATTTTAGCGCAGTTAAACACCACTGAAAAAAATCATGCACTCAGCATTATTGCAGATCAATTAGAACAGCAAGCGGATCGTATTCTTGCGGCAAACCAAAAAGATATTGAAATCGCGAAACAAAATGGTTTATCCGAAGCCTTAATTGACCGCCTTTTATTAACCGAAGATCGCCTAAAAGGCATTGCGAATGATGTACGCCATGTAATTTCTCTCGCGGATCCTGTGGGGAAAATCATTGATGGGGGCAACTTAGATAGCAGATTAAAGATCGAGCGAGTCCGTACTCCCCTTGGCGTGATTGGTACCATTTACGAAGCGCGTCCAAATGTAACCATTGATGTGGCAAGCCTTTGCTTAAAAACGGGTAATGCCGTGATTTTACGTGGTGGAAAAGAAACCCAACATTCCAACCAAATTTTAGTAGAAGTGGTACAAAATGCCCTTGAACAAGCAGGATTACCACGCCATGCAGTACAAGCTATTACGGATCCAAATCGTGAATTTGTGATGCAACTGCTTAAATTGGATCGCTATGTGGATATGATTATTCCTCGTGGCGGTGCGGGCTTACATGAGCTTTGTAAACAACATTCTACCATTCCTGTGATTGTTGGTGGTGTGGGTGTTTGCCATCTTTTTGTAGAAGAAAGTGCTGACCAAGAAAAAGCCCTTGCGGTGATTGCCAATGCAAAATGCCAACGCCCAAGCACATGTAATACGCTGGAAACGCTTTTAGTTCAACGTTCAATTGCTGATACCTTCCTACCTAAACTCGCGAAATACTTAGCCGAGAAAAAAGTGAAATTCCATGCAAAATCGACCGCACTTTCGATCCTTCAAGCTGCAAATGTCGACGTGCAAGAAGTGACTGAACAAGCGCTACGCCAAGAATGGGGCTCATTGGATCTCAATGTTGTGGTGGTTGAAGATATGGATGCGGCAATTGCTCACATCCGTGAATATGGCACGCAACATTCAGAAAGTATCTTGACGGAAAATCAACGACTAGCCACACAATTTATCAATCAAGTGGATGCAGCAGCCGTGTATGTTAATGCAAGTACTCGATTTACCGATGGCGGACAATTTGGTTTAGGTGCAGAAGTGGCGGTAAGTACTCAAAAACTTCACGCTCGTGGCCCAATGGGATTAGAAGCCTTAACCAGTTATAAATGGGTTTGTGTTGGCGATTACACTTCTCGTAAATAGTCTGTTCCATCCATAAAAAAAACCGCACTCTGAAAAACATCAAAGTGCGGTTATTTTTTGTCTCGTTTTTAGTGTTTACCAAATAATTTCATCGCGGGTAATACAATCGCACAAGCAATCGCCCCAACAATCACACCCACAACTAACGTCGCCACATTACCTAATAAGCCATCCGCTAATTGATAATCAGCGAGTAAATGATGAATGAAGTCGACATTATGGACGAAAATACCACCACCAACTAAGAACATCGCAAGCGTACCGATAAAACTAAGTGAACGCATAAATTTAGGCATAATCACTAAAATTGCATTCCCGATTGACTTCGCCACACCACCTTTTTTGATAAGGTATAAACCGAAATCATCCGCTCTAACAATCAATGCTACTAAGCCATAAACAAAAATAGTAATTCCAATACCCACTATTGAAAGAGAAATGATGCGAGTCAGCAAGCTTGCTTCAGTTAATTCACCCAATGCAATAATGATAATTTCAGCGGAAAGAATAAAATCGGTACGAATTGCCCCTTTAATTTTAGCGGCTTCATTAAAGGTTGTTTTTTCTTCATGCTCTTCATGAGCAATAAATTTATGTAGAATTTTCTCTACACCTTCAAAACATAAATACGCCCCACCAATCATCAGAAGTGGCACAATTAACCAAGGTAAAAACGCAGAAAGCAGTAAAGCAATTGGAATTAAAATAACTTTATTGACTAACGATCCTTTGGTGACTGCCCAAACAATGGGTAATTCACGATCGGAAGAAGCCCCCGTTACCTGATTAGCATTTAACGCTAAGTCATCGCCTACCACGCCAACGGTTTTCTTAGCTGCCATTTTGGTCATCAAGGCGACATCATCAAGAATCGATGCAATGTCATCAATAAGGGTAAAAAGAGAGCTAAACGCCATATTCTTTCCTTTATAAAGTTAAAATTTAGAGAAATGAGTTTTAGACGGGTCGAATGCTTTCGACATCCAACTTCGCATCAAACTCTTTTTGTAATAAAAGCAGTTTTTTATCTTGCTGTAAATCCGTACGTGCCTGTTCACGCAACTCTTGATAAACTTTTTTGCGGTAATCCATTGGCGTTAAAACATCAGAATCTTCAACAAAAATCGACAATTTGACTGGTCTTTCATATAAACGTTCAAGATGATCCACTAAATTTTTAATATTTCGATCTTGTTTTAAATGCGCTTTTTCAGAATGAAGCCCGAGTTGAATTTCATCTTCTGTTTGCGATTTAATGAAGCAATTTAATGCTAACTCTTTTGAAAAGCCAATCACGCCAGAACGCTCAACGATGTCAGTCCAAGGATCTTGTTTTTGCGTAATTTGAATAATTTTCTCACGCAATTCTGGTGTCACATCTTTCAACATTGCCTGTTTAATATCAGAAGGACGCACACCACTATCTACTTTGGCTAAATCCGGATTACTCCACTCCCAACGGTAGGTTTCCGCATCCAGAATTTCCTGCTCTTCTGCGTCCATTTCAACATTATCATCAATGGTATTTTCCACCGTTTCAATACCTTGCTTTAACTCGTCAGCTTGCTGAGTAATTGGATTTGGTGCCACTGCTTTCGTTTGCGTAGCTTTCGGTGGTGTCATCTCTCGCACAGGAAGTGCGGTCATTTTTGGTGAATTTTTTTGCGAGTCCAACTCTTGAAGATGATGCAAGGTTTCTTCCACCGCGGCTTGCTGTTCATCATGATGATGTTGGCGCTCTGATTGCTCAATTTGCGTTAATTGATTCAAGGCTTCTAATGCCGCAAGGCTGGCTAAATTCAATGAAGATGTAGTTTGAGTGGAAACAGGTTGAGAAGGTGAAGAATGTACAACCGCCGATTGAGCCATCGGCTTTTGCGCTTGTGCAGAATAATTTGCTTTGATGTTTTGCGACAGCACCGGCATATCCACATAACCAGAAACAGGCTGATTTTCAACCGCACTTTTCTGTGTATTTTGTTCAGGGGATAGCCCGCCTTGTTTAGGCGTTTGTGCTGCCGTAAGGAACTTTGGGTGGAATGCCAGCGCCCTCAATAATGTCATTTCCGCACCAATTCGACGATTTGGTGCTGAAGTCAATTCTTTTCGACCCGATACAATTACTTGATAGAAAAATTGTACGTCTTCCGGTGAAATATGTTTAGCCAGAAAACCGAGATGATCGTTTTCGTCTGTAGCATTTTTAGCAAGTAACTGCATTAAGGCAATTTGATGCAATTTCTCTGCTGTTTCTGCCAATAACTCATCCCAATCGCCCGCTTTTTCTGCCACTGTTTGGATGGTTTTCATTAAACGCTCACCGTTACCTTGATGTAAGGCGTAAATGATTTCAATCGGCTGATCTTCATCTAACAGCCCAAGCATGGTATTCACCACATCAGTGGAAACTTTACCATTTCCCATGGCTATCGCTTGATCCGTTAAACTTAAGCTATCACGAATACTACCCTGTGCCGCTTTGGCTAATTTATCTAGTGCAGGCGCATCAAAAGGAATATTTTCGGCAGTAAGTACGCGATTAAGATGCGCTGAAATTTGCGGTTCATCTAATGCTTTTAGATGAAATTGCATACAACGGGATAAAATCGTAATCGGTAATTTTTGTGGATCCGTTGTAGCCAATAAGAATTTCACATATTCAGGTGGTTCTTCCAAGGTTTTTAACAACGCATTGAAAGAATGGCGAGAAAGCATATGGACTTCATCAATAAGATAGACTTTATAACGCCCTACTACCGGCTTATATTGCACATTGTCTAACAGCTCGCGCGTATCTTCTACTTTAGTACGAGAAGCCGCATCGATTTCAATTAAATCAATAAAGTTGCCCGCCTCGATCGCTTTGCAGTTTTCACATTCACCACAAGGATCGGCAGTAATACCGTTTACACAATTCAAGCCTTTCGCAAATAAACGAGCAATGGAGGTTTTACCTACGCCACGAGTGCCGGAAAATAAATAAGCATGATGTAAACGGTTTTCTTTTAAACCGTTTTCCAAAGCAGTGAGCACATGGCTTTGCCCCACTACTTCAGAAAAGTTTTTTGGTCGCCATTTTCTGGCTAAAACTTGGTAGCTCATCGCATCTCTTTAAAAATTAATGGCCTTCAAAATTCACTAATGTGTAGCAATCAATGCCTAAATCACGTAAGCGTTTTTCACCACCTAATTCTGGCAAATTAATTACAAAGGCAGCATGTTTCACTTCACCACCTAAACGTTGAACTAATTTCACAGTAGCTTCAACTGTACCGCCCGTTGCTAACAAGTCATCAATGATTAACACGTTATCACCTTGAGAAATGGCATCTGTGTGCAATTCAAGGGTGTCTTGACCGTATTCTAACTGATAAGACTGTGCAATCACTTCACGAGGTAATTTGCCTGGTTTACGAACGGGAATAAATGGCAAACCTAATGCTAATGCAACTGGTGCACCAAAAATAAATCCACGAGACTCAGTACCAATTACTTTTGTGAGTCCTTGATCTGTATACTTTTCAACGATCAAATCGATTGTGGCTTTAAAAGCCGCAGGCACTTCAAGTAAGCTCGTGATATCACGGAAAATAATGCCTTCTTTTGGATGATTTGGGATAGATTTGATAGAAGATTTGATTAATTCAAGTTGTTTGTTCATAAATAATTGCTCAAAAAAGAGTAAGAAAAAATCCTGTTTTTAGGCTCGCATTCTAGCATATAAAAATGCAAAAGTGCGGTGAATTTTGACCGCACTTTTGTAAATAAAATGAATTAATCTGGATAAATATCTTCCCCGTCTTTTCGAGTACGAAGAAGCTGTAAAATCCAGACATATTGTTCAGGTGTTGGCGTAACGAAATACTCAATTTCTTCGTTCATCGCACGGGCTGATTGCTCAGGATCATCGCTTAATTGCATCGGTGGGCGAATTTCCATTTCATACTTCCCACTCTTGGCGTTATAGCGTGGGAACATCGGAATAACTACTGCTTTCGCTAATTTTGCCATTTTGTTTAACCCAGGAAGTGTGGCTTTATAAGTGGAAAAGAAATCCACAAAGACACTTTGCTCGGCACCAAAATCCTCATCAGGAAGATAGTATCCCATTTGACCTTGTTTGATGTGTGCTAAAAATGGCTTAATACCATTTTGGCGTGCATGCATTTTCCCGCCAAAACGCTGACGCGCTAAAGTCCACAACCAGTCCACCAACGGATTTCGGTGCGGGTTATACATTGATGTCATCGGCATGCCGTGTGTATGCAAAATAATGCCGGAGGCATCTATCGCCCAACCATGTGGTACCATCAAAATGATGTTATGCCCTTCAGCTTTGGCTTGCTTGATATGCTCAAGGCCAATGAATTCGCTACGTTTTTGTAAATGTTTTTTAGAACGAATGGCAATTTCACCAATACCAAGCATGACTTGTGCGACCGTCACAAACATCTCTTCAATCACTTTGTCACGCTGCTCTGCCGTCCAATCCGGGAAACAGAGTTTCAAATTAATCTCGGCACGAATACGTGGTTTACCAATTTTTTTCGTCAGTGCGCGCGCGAGTTTCTCAGCCATTTTATCGCGTAAACGAAATGGCACAAAAGCGAGTAACAAAAGCACAAAAATACCGAGCCAAATGCCCCAATTTTTCGGGTGCAAATATGACCATGAAAAATGTGGTTCATAGCCCGTTCGTGCCGTAATACGTAATTTTTTCTGAGAATCTGTCATAATCAATTGTTAAAAATGAAACCAACCTTGATCATACGCCATTTTTATCGTCATGATAAATGACACAATCACCACCATCGGTCTAATTAATTGTTTGCCTTTTGCCATCACCATTTTGGCGCCTAAATTCGCACCAATCAGACTTCCTGCCATCATCACTAAACCGACAGTCCAAATCACATGCCCACCAATAAAGAAGAAAATTAATGACGCAAAATTTGAAGTTAAATTCATCACTTTCGCATGCGCAGTTGCTTTGGTGAGATTAAATCCAAGCAATGTGACGCAAGCCAAGTTCATTAATGAGCCTACACCTGGTCCAAAAAAACCGTCATAAAAACCCAGCAATGAGCCAAAACATAACGCAAAAACGGCGTAGGAAATTCGTTGTTTACGATCACTTTCGCCCAATTTAGGTGTCAATAAAAAGTATAAGCCGATCGCTAAAATGAGAAATGGAAGCCCTTTTTTAATTAATGTCGCATCTAAATTTTGAATGAGTAACGTACCAATCACCGAGCCGATAAAAATCATCAGTAAGATGAAAGAAAACTCCGATAAATTGACCGCTCTTTTACGCAAAAAGTAAATACTTGCCGACAACGCACCGCCAAACGCTTGTAATTTATTTGTGCCTAATGCCATAGCGGGTGGCATACCTGTCATTAACAAGGCGGGGATTGTAATTAAGCCTCCTCCACCTGCAATCGCATCAATAAATGCAGCAATAAAGGCTGCTGCAAAAAGCATGGCTAATATATCAATCCCCAACTCCATTATTTAACTCCTACTCTAACCATTCGCTACTATTTGGCGAACTCAACACTTGTTGGCACAAGAACGGTTCTGGTGGTGTCACTTTTGGTTTAGAAGAGCCTGAACCTGGTTTGGCAGGTTCAAACCAAGAATAAAGTTCATCGCCACAACCATCGCCTGCTGGTACCGGTGCTTGATCTTCACAATAAGCGGCATCTTTTGGACAAGCAATGCGCACGTGGAAATGTGAATCATGACCAAACCATGGACGAATTTTGTGTAACCAAGCACGATCTTCTCCCGCAGTTTGACAAAGTTTTAATTTAATCGCTGGGTTCACAAAAATACGGGTCACTTTGGGATCTTGCGCAGCCAATTTAATTAAGGTTGCATGATTGTTATTCCACACATTTTCATCAACACGTTGTGCTTGGCGATTCACCACGAGCAAGCCTTTTCCGTCAGAATTTAACGCTTCGCTGTCTGTCATGGTACCCATGCGCAACCAAATATCCGCGTCTAATCCCATTTGATGGCTTGCATGCCCCGTTAAAAAGCGACCACCACCTGGCATAGCAATATCCCCAACCAACATCGTTGGTAAGCCTGCTGACTTCGCTTTTTGTCCAAGACGCTGTAAATAGGCAATCATATCTGGATGACCATAATAGCGGTTTTTATTCATACGAATGACTTGATAGCCCTCACCTTTATAAGGTAAAGGTTCAGCACCAATAATACAACCATTCGAATAGCTACCAATGGGGTTAGCTTTACCATCAGTTGCAGGAATTGGACGTTTAATTCGTTGCCAGTCTTGTGGCGAGGCTGTTGTTTGTAGCGAGAAAAAAACACTCCCTAAAATAACCGCACTTGAAAGTAATTTTGCTAAAGATTTATTCATAAGATTTCCTAAAATAAGTTGGCTTAGCTTTAGTGAAGCTTAATTTAAAATCGTTATTTACACTGAGCCTTAAAACGCAATAAATGGTCGAGTAACACAATTGCAACCATTGCCTCCGCAATGGGGACTGCACGAATACCCACACAAGGATCATGACGACCTTTTGTCACCACTTCCACAGGTTCTCCCGCTAAATTAATAGAGCGTCCTGGAATGGTAATACTAGATGTTGGTTTTAGTGCAATGGTCGCAATAATTGGCTGGCCTGAGCTAATGCCCCCTAAAATACCGCCAGCATGGTTGCTTTCAAAACCATTTGGTGTCATTTCATCACGATGTTGACTACCACGCTGTTCAACCACCGCAAAACCATCACCAATTTCCACACCTTTAACGGCATTAATCCCCATTAAAGCATGAGCTAAATCGGCATCAAGTCGATCAAAAACAGGCTCTCCTAAACCAACAGGAACATTCTCTGCAATCACGGTTAGTTTAGCGCCAATCGAATCCCCTTCTTTTTTTAATTCACGGATTAATTCATCAAATTTTTCGACCGCACTTTCATCTGGACAGAAAAATGGATTGCTATTCACTTTATCCCAATCAATTTTGCCGACAGTCTGTGGTGCAATCTTCACTTCGCCAATTTGACTCAAAAAGCCACGGACTTCAATGCCAAACTGTTCACGTAAATATTTCTTCGCAATCGCTCCCGCAGCAACACGCATAGCAGTTTCACGCGCAGAAGATCGTCCACCACCACGATAATCACGAATACCGTATTTTTGTTGATAGGTAAAATCAGCATGTCCAGGACGGAAACGATCTTTGATATCGCCATAATCTTGTGAACGTTGATCACCATTTTTAATGATCATTCCAATGCTGGTACCCGTTGTTTTACCTTCAAATACGCCAGATAAAATCTGTACTTCATCGTCTTCACGACGTGGTGTGGTATAACGTGATGTACCCGGTTTACGACGATCTAAATCAGGTTGAATATCGGCTTCCGATAATTCAAGATTCGGCGGTACGCCATCTACGATACAGCCTAATGCAATACCATGCGACTCCCCAAAGGTCGTCACACGAAAAAGTTGTCCGATAGTATTCCCAGCCATATTTTCTCTCTTTAATTAATGGTTTTGAGCTAATTTTGCTACATCAATAAATGGAATTTCTTCACCTGTATCTTTATTCTTGATAAAGATATCTAATTGATTGAATGCAATATCAATATTATTTTCTGCAAATAGCTCATTCACGCGACGGTTGAGCGCATCAAGCGTATCATTTCGCTCAGACACTTGCCCAACATGAACACGTAGTTCATGATCTAATGTGCTTGCACCAAAGGTTAAAAATAGCACTCTTGGTTCCGGATCTTTTAAGACGCTTGGTTGCTCGTGTGCGGCTTGCAATAATAAGCGTCTCACCAACTCTAAATCTGAACCATACGCCACGCCAACAGACACCACTAAACGAGTAACGGTACTAGATAATGCCCAGTTAGTTACTTGTCCGGTTACAAAAGATTTATTGGGCACAATCACTTCTTTTCGATCCGGATCGATCATCGTAATGGCACGAATACGGAATTTCGCCACCGTCCCCGTAACGCCATTAATTGTCACGGTATCGCCCACACGAATTGGACGCTCAAATAATAAAATGATGCCAGAAACAAAGTTCGCAAAAATTTCCTGCACACCAAAACCGAGACCAACGGAAAGGGCGGCAAATAACCATTGTAATTTAGACCATGACATCCCAAGCGTCGAAAATGCCCATGCGCCACCAACTGCAACCAAGATATAGGTTAATAATTTTGTAATGGTATAAGGCGTACCTGGTGAAAGTTTCACTCGAGAGAAGATTAATACTTCTAAAATACCTGGAATGTTACGCACTAAAATATAGGTAATCACAACAATGATTAACGCAACAATCAAGTTAAAGAGTGAAATCGTTTCTGTCACCACGCCCGCTTCAGTCGTTGAGGTTTGTTGCCACAAGGTAATATCACGCAAATAACTTACAACCGTAACTAAATCTGACCAGACATAATAGAAGATGGCAAAAAGTGCGGTCCAAATAAAGAGATCGGCAAAACGTAGTAACTGGCTCCGTACTTCATTTAAGGCTAATCCCTCTTCTTGTTCGGTAATCACGACCACATCATCAGAGGCTGAAGTATCACTTGAATCTTGTTGTTTTTGCTGACGTTTTTCTTGTAAACGTCGATAAGCTAAACGTCTTGATGCAACCGTAATACCACGATAAATAGTATGACGCACCAACGACCACACCACCCATGCAATGTAGGTATTAATAATATGCGTAATTAAATTTAAGGCGGTGTAATAATAGCCTAAAGCAACTAGTGCAATTAAAATAACAGGGACCAATTGCAATAAAACGCGCATAATTTTTAAAAGCGTTCTATCACGCTGATCCGTTACGCTTGAATTCAACGATTTTTCTGTGCGAACAAAACGTGGCGCAATAATCACAATACAGAAAAGCAAGGCAACAATCGTATTAATTTCGCCGAGGACGTCATTGGCTAAACCTGTATCCATGACATTACTGAAAATTGACGTATTCAGTAATAACACAACGGAAACAATGATACGTTTTGTGACGTCTTGCAAAGCAGCCGCGCTCTCTTTAGAAAAACCGAAATGGCGGACTAAAATACCATTCGGACGAAGAATAGCTAAGATAAAACTAAAGAACCACCAATAGCCCGCCATACTGAGCGACCACTCCCAAAACTCTTGTGGATTTTTCACAAAGAAAAAGCCTAAAAGTTGGCAAGCCGCTAAGAACCAAAGGGTGCCAGATAACGATAAAAGCGCCGTATAAAATAATGCAAGTGGCGTATGCCATTGGCTGTCAGAACGAAGCCTATTAATTTCGCCATTAATCACAGCTATGCGTTGTTTAATCGATTCTTTAAATTTGAAAATCAATCCACCAATCACAAACAAAATAAAGACATAAGTGAGTAAATACGGCAAATTATCAAAATTTGTCGGGAAGCCAATTTTCTTTCCAATGCCATCAAATTGTGCCTTGAGTGACATTGGCAGTTTTTTGAACCAATCTAAATTAATTGGATTGTTACTTTTTACCCAGAAACTTTGTTGATCGAGTTTAGACTGAATTTGATCACTGATTTGAGTAATCTGCTGTTGGGTTAACTCTAAGGAAATCGCTAAGTTCAATTGATTATTCAATGATTTAATCAAATCAGAGGCAACTTTACGACGTTCAGTGAGCAAATTGGTTAATTGTGTTTTTTCTGCAGGTGTAAACGATTTGTTTTCATTCTGCTCTATTTTACTGATGTAAGCATCAATATCATAAAGTTCATTACGTTTTTGTGTAATATCAAAGATTTGTACACGTAAATCCGCAATTTGTTTTGAAAGCCCTTGAATATTTAAATTAGTCGGTAATTTTTGTTTTTGTTGCTGAATAATGCGCGAAAGTACCAACGTGCCTTGTAACGCACTAATTTGCTCATCAATGGTACGTTGCGTCTGCGTTAAGTTATCCAATACATTTCGCATGCGTAGTTCATCTTGCGTTAATGTATTGGTTTTCTCTGTTTGCTCAAGTAAATATTGGCTAAGTTGCGAATTCAAATCCAACTCTTTCTGGATCAATGGTTTTTGCTCAACACTTTGATTTTGCTGTTGTGCTTGCTCAACTTGGTTTTGTGTTTTAGCCAAATTCTTTTGATTAATCACGTCTTGAATAGCGGCAATTTGTTGCTGCAATGCTTGAACACGCGTATTCAACAGTTCATATCGGCTTTGATAAAGCATCGTCAACTGATCGCTATTTTTTAATAACACTTGATTATAGATATTTTTTAGCTCAATCAATTGCAACTCAAGTTGAATTTGCTGTTTTAATAGCGAACTGGTTGTTGGGTCAGCCAATTTCTGATTCAATTCTTGCGTACGTTTAACATTATCTGTCAAGGCTGTTTGAGCACGTTCAGACACAGAACTCTGCCCTGCAAGCTGTGTATTTACGGCACTTAATGCAGATTGTGCATCCTGTTGCTGATTGGTCAGTTTCTCAAGCTGTGCCTGCAAATTCGCTAAACTTTGTGAAGTATAATCCGTGTTATTTGGTGAGCTTAGCTGTTTTTTAAGATTTTGAAGATCAGCATTATTCTTCTGAATTTCAGAATCCGCATTAATAAGCGTATCTTGCAAATCGTTATTATTTTTTTGTTGGGTTTGAATTTGTTGCAAGAGATCAAGAGAAGCCTGGATAGTGGCTACTTTACTTGTTTTTTCCTCACCATCCGGTAATTTTTGTGCTTCTGCCAATTCACTTTTCAGTATTTTTTCAGTTGGTAAATCAGCATTATTCTCTGCCCAAACAGGCTGAGAAAGCGCAAGTGTAAAAACAAATGAAAGACCAAGTGCGGTCAAAAAACGAGAGATATTTTTCATTAAATCGACTTTCCTATTGTTGCAACAGCCAATCGGCGAGTGCTTTGCGAGAAATCTTAATTGCCCCTTGGATTAAATCCTGTGGGAGTTCATAGTAGGCAACGGGTTGCTTGAATCGTTCCAATCGCCCTTGTAAAAAAACGTTGAGAGATTCGACCGCACTTTCATTAAACGGCATATGAAATTCCACCAATGCCACTGGGCGTTGACCAAATTCCTCATCATGTTTAGGTAAAACAAAGACTTGTTTTACTAAATCTGATTGTGCAATCACCTTTTCAATTTCTTCCGGCTGAATATTTTCACCACCGGAAATAAACATATTATCTAATCGGCCTTGGATGACTAATTCGTTATCGAGCCATTGACCTTTATCTTTGGTTTGGAACCAACCTTCAGCATTAGTAAGCGGATCAACACACCCATTGCGCCAATATCCCATGGCAAGTCCCGCTCCTTTTAGCCAAACTTCTTCATTCACTAACTTGAACGCTCGGCCAAGTAAAGGTTGACCTACACCAATTTTTCCATCCGATTGTTTAGCAAATACCGTAGAAGCCATTTCTGTCATACCATAACCGGAATAACTTCGAATACCTAATTCATTTAACGCCTGGGTTAATTTTACAGGGATTTGTGTCCCACCTAATAACACGGCTTGTGTTTGAACTGGTTGAGGATGCTCCGTCAAATAATCAAACCAACGCTGCAATTGCGTTGGCACGAGAGAAACATGGGAAACTTCACCAATAGATTGATAAAAATCTTCTTTCGGTAGCACTAAGGTTGCTCCCGCATACAGCCAACGCCATACAATACCTTGTCCGGAAACATGATAAAGCGGTAAAGAAAGTAACCATGAGTGATCTTTGCCAAAATTCATTAAGGCACAAACGCCTTCCGCATTAGCTAAATGAGCAGAAACATTATGCACCACAGCTTTAGGCAAACCAGTCGAACCCGATGTGAGCGTCATCGTTGCCGCTTTTGTAAAATCAGCTTTATGTTCAGGTAATGCTTTAGCTGCTAAATAATGAATATCTTCGCTTTGATAACAAAAATCAACCCCATACACTCGGCACAACTCTTCTCTTTTTTCTTGCAGAAATGCCGGATTGATCCCTAAAATTTTTGCGCCTAGCTGAATAACAGCCAAATAAAGAAATAAGATCTGTTCTGAATTTTTACCGCAAAAAGCGACCGCACTTTGCGTCGTCACACCTTCCTGTAAAAGAAAGGCTTCCACTTGATTAATTTTCTCAGCAAGTTCCACCCAAGTAAAAGGATCGCCCTGCGAATTTCGCAACGCGATCTGATCTGCATACGCTGAATTTTGGGCAAATGCTTGCCAAGGGAATTTTTGCATCGAATTAGTTGCTAACGAAATAAGGGCGAACTTCATCAATTAAATATTCCGGCAAATGCATAGATTGCATCGCCCCTTCTAGCATCAGCATCTTACGACCACTATTGGTATTGGTAATCACCCAATATGGTGTATCTGGAATTTGTTTTGGTTTCGTGTGATTACCTGCCACAAGCAACGTTCCTTCGTCACGAGCAAAATAAACACGAGTGCGACCTTGTAGGCTTTCTGTTGCCTGTGCGAAACTTTCTGGATTGGTACGATAAAGTGTACGTAATATACTTAAAAAACGTACAACTGCTTTTGGCTCTTCTTTAAATTCAGCAGAATTCAAGAGCGCACGAACTTTATCAACAATATGATTAATTGCTTCATCCGATTGTTTTTTCACTACTTTTGGCGGCTCAACAGGTTCAACTTTTGGTTGAGTTGCTTCGGTTGTTTTTTCCGTTAAAACTGGCTCAGAATGCACCGCACTTTTTGGATTTTCAGCTGATACGTCTGATTCAAAGAAATCAACCTTGCTTGTTGCGTGAGCTGGTAAATTTAACAAACGGCGAAGAATATCAGAAGCACTTTCTCCAATAGACTGAGTTTGTGCAGCAATGTATTGATATAATTCTTCATCAACTTCAATTATCTTCATTTTTTTCTCTCCGTTTGCTAAAATTTTCACCCATTATAACGATTTCTAACCAAATTCTCACGCAAAATATATGTCATCTTCCCAATTATTAAACTATCAATTTCATCAAACAAAACAAGCAATTAATTCGCATACCTTAGTTTTTATTCACGGCTTATTTGGGGATATGAATAATCTTGGGGTTATTGCCCGTGCATTTAGCGATAACTATAACATTTTACGTGTAGATTTACGCAACCACGGACAAAGTTTTCATTCAGAAACAATAAATTACGATGTCATGGCTGATGATGTATGGCAACTCATCGATTATCTTCAATTAGATAAAGTGATCTTAATTGGCCATTCAATGGGTGGAAAAACGGCCATGAAAATGACCGCTCTTCAACCACAACGCGTGGAAAAATTGGTCGTCATTGATATTGCCCCAGTCGCAAATAGCAGTGCTGGACATGATGATGTGTTCCGTGGTTTGTTTGCCGTGAAAAAAGCGCAGCCACAAACTCGTCAACAAGCTAAGCTTATTTTAGAAACTGAAATTGCCGATCCGAGTGTGGTGCAATTTATGTTGAAATCTTTTGAGCCTACTTCAAGTGAATATTTTCGTTTCAATTTGACCGCACTTTTTGAACATTATTCGGAGCTAATGGATTGGCAAGAGGTCTTCGCTAATACGCCTACACTCTTCATCAAAGGTGGGCTTTCATCTTATATTAAACCTGAATATACCGAAACCATTCTAAAACAATTCCCGAATGCGACCTCCTTCACCATCAATGGTTGTGGGCACTGGGTTCATGCCGAAAAACCTGATTTTGTGATACGTGCTATTGATAGGTTTCTAAATAAGAATTAATCGTTTTAAATGAGAATTATTCTATTCAAATGAGAATTCATTTATGTTATAGTTCGCACAAATTGTGGGGCTTTGATCCCTCATCTTTTTTTCTACTCACCTAATTTTATTTCAAAAGGAAAGAACAATGGCAATTGTCGGTTTATTTTACGGTAGTGACACAGGTAATACAGAAAACATTGCAAAAATGATTCAAAAGCAATTAGGCAACGAACTCGTTGATATTCGTGACATTGCAAAAAGCTCTAAAGAAGATATCGAAGGTTATGATTTTTTACTTTTCGGTATTCCAACTTGGTATTACGGTGAAGCACAAGCTGACTGGGATGATTTTTTCCCAACTCTAGAAGAAATTGATTTTACTGACAAATTAGTCGGTATCTTTGGCTGTGGCGATCAGGAAGACTACGCAGATTATTTCTGTGATGCGATCGGTACAGTACGAGATATCGTTGAACCACGCGGTGCGATTATTGTAGGGAACTGGCCAACGGATGGTTATACCTTTGAATCATCAAAGGCATTATTAGATGATGGAAACTTTATCGGTTTATGTATTGATGAAGATCGTCAACCTGAACTTACTGCAGAACGCGTAGAGAAATGGACAAAACAAATCTACGATGAAATGTGTTTAGCAGAATTAGCTTAACCATCTCTAATTTAGCAAATTTAAGGGAACATTATGTCTGAAGAAAACATCAAATTACTCAAAAAAGCTGGATTAAAAATTACTGAACCTCGGCTCACTATCCTTGCATTAATGCAAGAGCATAAACATGAACATTTCTCAGCTGAAGAAGTATATAAAATCTTGTTAGAGCAAGGCAGTGATATTGGCCTTGCAACTGTATATCGCGTGCTTAACCAATTTGATGAAGCGCATATTTTGATTCGCCATAATTTTGAAGGCAACAAATCTGTTTTTGAGCTTGCGCCAACAGAACACCACGATCACATTATCTGTGAAGATTGTGGCAAAGTATTTGAGTTTACTGATAATATTATCGAACAGCGTCAAAAAGAAATCAGTGAACAACATGGCATCAAATTAAAAGCACATAGTTTATACCTCTACGGAAAATGTAGCGATATCAACAAATGTGATGAGAAAAAATAATTCTTTCTAAAAAAATAAAACCTTAGGTCAAAACCTAAGGTTTTTTTATTATGCTAATCAAAAGTGCGGTCAAAATCGACCGCACTTTTTCCAATTTAGAAGAGAAAATTATTTTTTACCTAATTGTGGTAAAACGGAATCTTTCCCTGCAGTTAATAGACCGACTTGAGAGTAGATACTTAATTTTCCGCGTGTATCTGCTACATCTAAGTTACGCATGGTTAATTGACCAATACGATCGATTGGATCAAATGGTGCATTTTCCACTTTTTCCATACTTAAACGTTCTGCTGCATAAGTTAAGTTTGGTGATTCAGTATTTAAGATTGAATAATCATTACCGCGACGAAGTTCTAATGTTACTTCACCTGTCACTGCACGAGCGACCCAACGTTGTGCTGTTTCGCGTAACATTAACGCTTGAGGATCAAACCAACGACCTTGATATAATAAACGACCTAAACGTAAACCATTGATACGATATTGTTCAATAGTATCTTCATTGTGAATACCGGTGACTAAACGCTCATAAGCAATATGGAATAATGCCATTCCCGGTGCTTCATAAATACCACGTGATTTTGCTTCGATAATACGGTTTTCAATTTGGTCTGACATGCCTAAACCATGACGACCACCAATACGATTTGCTTCTAAGAAAAGCTCCACCACGTTATCAAATGTTTTACCATTTAAGGCAACCGGCACACCTTCTTCAAAACGAACTGTCACCACTTCAGGTTTCACTTGAACATTTTCATCCCAGAATGCTACGCCCATAATTGGTTTTACAATTTTAATGCCTGTGCTTAATTCTTCTAAGTCTTTCGCTTCGTGTGTCGCACCTAACATATTAGAGTCAGTTGAATAGGCTTTTTCTACCGACATTTTGTAGTCAAAACCATTTTCGATTAAGAATTTTGACATTTCAAAACGACCACCCAACTCATCGATGAATTGTTGATCTAACCATGGTTTGTAAATTTTTAAATTTAGGTTGGTTAATAAACCATAACGATAAAAACGCTCAATATCATTACCTTTAAAAGTTGAACCATCACCCCAAATATTGACATCATCTTCTTTCATTGCTGCAACAAGCATCGTACCCGTTACCGCTCGACCAAGTGGTGTGGTGTTGAAATAGGTTGCTCCACCAGTCGAAATATGGAATGCACCACATTGAATAGCCGCAATCCCTTCATGGGCTAATTGCGCACGACAATCCACTAAACGCGCATTTTCCGCACCATATTCCATCGCTTTTTTGGGAATGGTATTGTAATCATCTTCATCGGGTTGACCTAAGTTTGCTGTATAAGCATAAGGTACTGCACCTTTTTGACGCATCCAAAGTAATGCCGCGCTAGTATCGAGCCCGCCTGAAAAAGCGATACCCACTTTTTGACCTTTAGGTAAATGTTGCAGAATCGTATTTGACATATTTTATTTCCTTCATTGTGGTTATGGTGAGTGAATCTTTAAAAAGTGCGGTCAAAAATCACTGCGCTTTTCTAACATATCATCGGGATTTGGATAACTATAAGTGAAGCCTAAATCTCGACAAATTTTATCTGCCATAATGATTCGTTTCGGATCCGAATCACTACATTCAAATTGTGGTGTGAATAAATCATAACATGCCGCTGCTTTTGTGTAATATTCTGCTCGCGTAGGATGAACTGGAGCGCAAAGATGGTAAACTCGCAATCCATTTGGATTCATGAGTAAGGCGCTAATAGCCTGGATACAATCCTCAAGATGCACCAAATTAACAGGTGAATTACCCTGCTTTAAATTGTGTTTTCCAGCTAAGAATTTAACCGGATGGCGTTGTTTACCAATTAATCCTGCAAGTCGAAGAATATCGCAATGAGATATTTCCGATTGGAACAAGCACTGCTCGGCTTGTATCAGTGTTTTACCAATTTCTATTTCAGCTGAAAGTTGAGAACTTTCATCAAATTGCCCCGAAATATCAGGAAAAACAGACGTTGAACTGGTAAAAATCAAGTGCTGTACACTTTGTTTCTTTGCTTGATTAGCTAAAAAAGCAAGATGTTCACAATATTGTTGAGAAGAAAAACGGCTAGGTGGTAAGGTGATAATAAGAGCATCTACATTAAAAAGAGTGCAAATATGGTCTGGTAAATGCTTCATTTCGCCAGAAAGCGAAAAAGGATAAGTTTCAATACCTAGCTGATGCAATTTTTGAGCATCCTCAGGGGATTGTTTTGATCCTTTTACACACCAACCAATCTCTTTTAAGTGCAGTGCCAGCGGTAAGCCTAACCAACCTAAACCAACTATTGCAACAGATTTCATACTCTTTTATTCACAATATTTTATCCATAAAAATCCCTGCCATTCTAAAGCATAGCAGGGAGTTTGTTAATGTTATTTTGTTAATAAATCCAACGCCTCTTGATATTTTGCAACTGTTTTTTCAATCACTTCTTTTGGTACTTCAGGTGCTGGCGGTTGTTTATTCCAACCACTTTGCTCTAACCAATCTCGTACAAATTGCTTATCAAATGACGGTGGATTTGTTCCTTCTTTATAAGTATCAACTGACCAAAAACGACTCGAATCCGGTGTTAATACCTCATCCATTAAAGTAAGCGTACCATTTTCATCTAAACCAAATTCAAATTTAGTATCGCAAATAATAATCCCTTTAGTGAGCGCATATTTTGCTGCCTCAGTATAAAGTGCAATGGCTTTTTCTCTGACTTGAGCTGCTAATTCTGAACCAATAGCTTTTTCACATTCCTCATAGCTAATATTAATATCGTGATTACCCACTTCTTCTTTACTTGATGGCGTAAAAATTGGTTCAGGTAATTTACTTGCCTCAACTAATCCTTCTGGTAATTTCAAACCACAAATGGTACCTGTTTGCTTATAATCTTTTAGTCCACTACCCGTTAAATAACCACGTACGATAGACTCAATTTTAATTGGATTCAAACGTTTACAAACCACTGCGCGATCTTTTACTAAATCAGCTTCTTCTTTTGGTAACACATCATAAACTGAATCACCAGTAAAATGATTCGGCATAATATGAGCTAACTTATTGAACCAGAAATTGGAAATTTGAGTCAGAATTTCACCTTTGCGTGGAATAGGATCATCTAAAATCACATCAAATGCAGACAAACGGTCACTGGCGACCATTAACATTCGTTTATCATCGATCTCATAAAGATCACGCACTTTTCCCGAATAGATTTTTTTTAGACTAAGTTGTGTCATTGCTTGCACCTTTTATTATAAGAATAAAAAATCGGCACGTATTATACCTCATTCTTGCGCAAACGTTTGCTTTTTTTTTGCGTAAAAATCTAATTTTTCAAAATTTGTCCTTGAAGTAAGGTAGACTTTTAGGAACATAAGCATCACAAGATACAATATGTATCTCCTTATTATAAACTCACATTAAAATATTCTACTTTTCTCTAAACTTACGTAAATTTATATTTAAGATATTGAAAATAAAGTTTCTTAAATTATAATTTCCAAAAAAAATTTTTTATTATTTTATATAACCGAACCAACCTTGCAATTCAGCAATATAAACTACCCTAAATACTTGCTGAAAAGGACCAAAAAAATGACAAGTAAACATGAAAAGCTAGCCGAGCGTTTAGCTTCAATCCTTATTGAGCTAAATACGTACGGCATGGTTGATATTAAGGCTCTCGTCGATCGCTTTAATATTGGAGAGCGTACTTTACAAAAAGACCTTAATGAACGTCTTGCTTTCCTTAATTGGGAAAAGTCGGGACCACGCTACTACTCTCTTAATCGAAATCAACTCGGTATTTTCAATCAAGATGATATCAACCGTTTTGCTCGTTTTGCTAGCATACAAGATCTATTTCCGAAATTAGATCGTGAATTTTTTCAAAATAGTTTAAACGAAAGCATTAAAGTCAATGGTTTGCAATATGAATCTATCCACCATAGACAAACTGAATTCAAACAATTACAACAAGCCATTAAAAATCATCAAATCATTTCTTTTCATTATAGAAAATATAATCAAGAAACCGGCCAAAGAATCGTTGAACCTTACCTGCTAGTTAATAGAGATGGGATCTGGTATATCATTGCTTTAGAAAATGGTAAAGAAAAAACTTTTTGCTTCAATCAAATCAGTTTTTTAAACATAACAAAGCAAATCTTTACCCCTAATGAAAATTTTCTTGCTGAAATCAAAAAAAGCGACAGCATTTCCCATGGCAATCAATTAGATGAAGTTATCATTAAAGTAAATGCCCAAGTCGCTCACTATTTCACTCAGCGTGCCTTATTACCGAATCAAGAAATTATTCGACATATTGAAAATGGTGAACTACTTATCTCTTGTAAAAATATTCATGAAATGGAGATTATTCCCACTGTGCAATACTGGCTCCCATTTTTAACTATCGTCAGCCCGAATAATTTGCAAGAACGAATGATTGCGAAGTTGAAAGACTATATGGCAAATACTGGAGCTTAACGATGGAAATCACAGCAAATAATTACCGCACTTATTACCAAAATTTAATAAATCAACGTGCTAGCTTTGAAATTTATCAAGTATTACTCACCGATATGATTTCCATCTGTGGTGAACTAGAAGAATATATCGAAAAACAAAACCTAAAATGCCGAATTTATACAGAAAAACGTATGACAAGCCTGCTATCATCTGTTCTGAATAAACACTATGGCATCTTATCCGCAGCATTTATCTTGTCGCATAATCTTTTAACTTGGAACCCTAATTATGAGATTAGTCGAGATTTGGCAAATAATCGGATTAATGTTAAGTATAAAAAATAACCTAACCAATAGAAGGAAAACATATGGCCTATCGCAAAGATGAAGATCTTGAATTTTTAGCAAAATGTTCTAATGAAGATTTAGAACCTTTAGTTGAAATTCTAATCAAGGATAAAGATGGAAAAACTCGTTATACAGAAGAATTAACCAAAAGTAAGAAATACATGCGTTATTCGCCTGATCACCAAAAATATTGGGATGATATAGCAGCAGAGATTCAAACTTTTGGTGCAAACACTATTGCCACAATTTTTCGCTTTGGAAAAGGTGTCACTTACAAAGAAATTCTTTGTGATGTTTGCCAAGATTTAAAAGTTAATTTCAACGAAAAATCTAGCACTTCAGCAATTGAAAAAAATCTGCTAGACAAAGTTTATACACAAGCAATTGAAGAACTTTCTGATGAAGAATTAAAAAAACTGGCAGATGCGGTAGATATTCCAATAACAGATTTCTCACATCAAGCAATGGTCGCTACCTTACAATATTCTCTCATGCAAATGCCTTATATTGTATTGCAAAGATTGATACAAACCACGCTCCCTATAGTTATAGGAAGAAACTTACTATTGGCACGTTTAATTGGTGTTGCAACCGGACCTATAGGCTGGGCGCTAACCGGTGCTTGGACCGCGCTTGATTTAGCCGGTCCGGCTAAACGAGTTACTGTTCCTACAGTGATTCAAATTGCCGCGTTACGAAAAAAATATCGCTAAATTTTATTACCCGAGAAATATCTCACTGTTCAATTGACAAATATAAGGAGTAAATTATGCCTTTACCGTTTATTCTTGGTGGCATAGCACTTGCTGCTGCTGGATTTGGAGCTAAAAAAGCTGTTGATGGAATTCAAAAGAAATCTATCGCTAGTGAAATTATTGAAGAAAGTAATGCTGATTACCAAAAAGCCAAAGCAAGTTTTGATAAAAAAGAAAAACTTGCTGATGAACAATTAACGGCTCTTGGTAATTTACAATTAAAAATCGGTAGTGATTTTGCAGAATTTAAATCAATTTCTGAGAGTTTAATTAAAAAATTAGAGCATTCATCAAATAAAAATATTCAAGTTCATGTCCCTAAGCATAACTTAAATAAAGTAAATGATGTTTCAATTTCAGCGACTACCTATATGGCAGAAGTAGTTGGTGCTGGTGCTGTTGGTGCTGCAGCAGCTTACGCAGTATACGGTGGTGTCATGGCTCTTGCAGCGGCTTCAACTGGTACACCAATTGCTGCTTTATCAGGTGTAGCAGCTTATAATTCCACAATGGCGGCGATTGGTGGGGGTGCTATAGCCGCAGGTGGATTTGGTATGGCTGGAGGTGCCGCTGTATTAGGTGGTGTTGTTGCCGCCCCAATTATCGCAGTGGCAGGAGTTGCTTTTGATAACTTTGCAAAGAAAAAATTAGAAAGTGCAAAAGAATTTAAAACTGAAACTGAAAAAGCAATCAAGAAATTAGAGATTGCAGAAGAATATCTATTATCAGTCTCAACATATTCATTAAAAATTCAACGTGCTTTACAAGAAATCTATAAGATATTTACTCATTATTTTAACGATCTACAAAAAATGGATCTTCTTATCCGCAATGGTGTAAATATTGATGAACTTGAACCTGTAATTATTAATGTTATAGAAAATGGTTATCTTGTAGCTGCAATACTGGCAGACATTATAGATACACCATTATTTAAAGTTAAAAAAGATAAATTTGGTGAACCTGTGTTAAAAGATAATGCACTTCAAATTGAAGTTGATGAAAATGGTAATAATATCATTAATGAACTGGAAATTGATGCTGATATTCAGACTGCATTAAAAGATATTGAGAAGTTTAAATAATTAAATCGTTATAGCAGGGAACTTTCCCTGCTATTTTTATAGGAATATTGATTATGACATCTATAATTAATAAAGAGTTTGATATATTAAAAGAAATAGAAAAAACTGTATTGCAAAACCTTGTTCAATCTTTTGGATTAGACTTTATTTTATTAGAAGATAAACGAGGTGGGGATATTGATACGATTCATAATGTTCGACAAGGCATTTTTGCAACAGAAAAAGAAAAAATAAAATATGAAAATAGACCTCAATATGATAGTCATGAATACCATAGTGATAAGAGATACACTGATTGTAATAGAAAATTATCAGAATTAAGAGACCAAGGAGAATTAAAAGATTCCTATACTAATGAGACTCTAGATAAACATTCTCCTGTTAATTTAGATCATATTATATCAGCTAAAGAAATTGATAGCGATGCCGGTAGATATCTTGCCGAACTAGATGGAGCGGAGCTTGCTAATGACCATAGTAATCTTACTCCTACGCATCAAGCTATTAATAAATCTAAAAATGCAGATACCATGTCCATATTTATTGAATCAATGGATTATAGATTAGAGAATAAAAAAGAAAAACTGAATGCTCTAAAAGATAAGTTAAATAATGAAAATCTTTCTGTTAATGAAAAACAAAAATTAGAAAAAGAAATAAGAAATTCCGAAGAATATATCAAAGCATTTGAATCTGCAGATAAAGAGAAAATGAAGGAGTTAGATGAAAAAGCTAGAAAAATCTACAATGCTAAGATTAATAAAGCCTACTATGTCAGTAGTAAATTCTTTAAAAATACTGCATTACAAGCAGGTAAAAAAGGTTTACAAATGGGGGGAAGACAAGCACTAGGAATTGTTATCGCTGAAATTTGGTTTGAACTTAAAGAGCAGATTCCTGTTATTTATCAGAAAGCCCAAAATAATTTTAGATTTGAAGTTTTTTTGGATCAAATTAAGACAACATTAGAGAATATTTTCAAACGAATTAAAGAGAGGTTCCGTGAACTATTAGAGACATTTAAAGATGGTGTGCTAGGTGGTATTATTTCAAGCCTTCATACGACAGTAATTAATATTTTTGCAACAAGTACAAAAATGGTTGGTAAACTGATTCGTGAAATGTGGAATGACCTTGTGAAAGCGGTAAAATTAGCATTCTTCAACCCTAATAATCTGAATTCTGGTGATTTGCTAAAAGAAATTCTAAAATTACTAAGCTTTGGTCTATCAGTTACAATTGGTACGGTGGTTAATTCTCACTTAAGTACGTTTTTAACGATTCCTTTTGGTAGTGAAATAGCTACTTTTCTAAGCGGTCTACTCAGTGGCGTGCTTATGCTTGGTTTCACTTATTTCTTAGAGCATAGTGAAATCATGAATAAAGTGTGGGATTATCTTAATTCATTTAAAACACGCTATGAGAAAATGATTGAACATATGAAAGAGATTAATCTTGAATTAGATCGCTATCTCATGGAGTTGTCAAAACTTGAATTTAATCTAAATACCGATGAATTAAGTCGATTTTCAACCTCTCTTTCTGAAACAAATAATGAATTAGAGCGAAAAGTATTACTAATTCAGGAAATCGAGGAACGTGGTATTGATTTGGGCTATGATCCAAAGCAAACAGATGGCTTTAAATATTATCTTGCACAAGTTCAGAAAAAATATCATGGAAGCTAATACCCCTTTTCCTTGCAATGCTTGTGGCAAATGTTGTCGTCATGTCAATTTAAGTGAACAAACTGCTTACTTAGATCGAGGGGATGGTGTTTGTCATTATTTTAATGAATCTACAAATTTATGCTCTATATATGAAACTCGACCACTAGTTTGTCGTGTAGAAGATTACTATAAAACCTATCTTACACATATTTATGACTGGGATGAGTTTATTATAATTAACCAAAAAATTTGTGAACAACTGCAAAAGTGCTAACCAACCTTGCAATCTAGTTCGCTATAATTCTCACCAATCTGATGAAGTTTCAGATTACCCTCCTTAGGTCTTAGTAAAAGTGCGGTCATTTTCTGTAAGTTTTTCAGGGGATGATCGCCTTTTTATTATAAATTTAATAGAACAATAATTATGTTAGGTAACATTTTAAAAATTGCTAGAGCTGGCATATTAGCTTTTGTGCAAAGAAAATTTATGAATTAATTCAAGGTAAAAACAAAAATCTTCAGAAAGCGAGGAATATTGGGAAAATAATTGCAGAGAAAATTCAAGCTGATACTAAAAATTATCTTGAACAGTTTAAACACTTTATTATTGAAGAAGAATATAGAACTGCAATAGAGAAAATAATGGAAGAGATACAAGCCAAATCAAAAAATCAAGCGAACTATTCAAATCGACCCAAGCGGTCAGTTTTCTTTTATAATTTACAAATCTTTCAGCCTATACCATAATGGCTGTATTTGATTATATTGGGGCCTATTATGTCACTAACAGAAAAACTCAAAAATCTGACCACTTATTACAAAGAAAATCGTGATGGTTTTAATGATAACTTTCGCTTAAAAATGCACCGCACATTAAGTTGGTTAAAAAAAGCAGATGAAGAAGAAAATCTAGATTTCAAATTTATCGCACTTTGGATTGCGTTTAATGCAGCGTATGCCGATGAACTAAGTAAAGAGGAAGCGGAACATAAAGTATTTCGTCAATTTATTACTCGTCTTTGTGAATTGGATTCTGAGCGCCTACTTTATGGAATTATTTGGAATGAATTCCCTGGCGCGGTAAAGGCATTGTTAGATACGCCTTACACATTCCAACCATTTTGGGATGCACATAATGGTTTGTTAGTGGGGAAAGAATGGAAAACAATGTTTGCGGCAGCGAATAAGAAAGCCAATTTTGCCTTTGAAGACCAGAAAACAGCTGAGGTATTAGAAGTGCTATTTCTTCATTTATACACACTAAGAAATCAAATAATACATGGTGGTTCAACGTTCAATAGCCAAACAAACCGTAAGCAGCTACAAGAAGCCTGCACACTGCTTTCGCTGTTTGTACCCGCTATGGTAAAGATCATGTTACGTAATGATGCTGAACCAAGTTGGGGAAAACCTTTTTATCCCGTTATCAATCAATAATTCGATTCATATATTTATAAATCAACCTTGCATGTTTCCACCTAAACTATTTATCCTATTTAATTTGAGCTCAATCTGAAAATCAGCGACAATACAGTATTATTTAAAACAGAAGAAACAAGACAATGAGTTATCCATTAGAAGAAGTAAATAAACGTCGCACATTTGCGATTATTTCCCACCCTGACGCGGGTAAAACCACCATCACCGAAAAAGTATTGTTATACGGCAATGCCATTCAAAAAGCGGGCTCAGTAAAAGGTAAAGGCTCTGCACAACATGCAAAATCTGACTGGATGGAAATGGAAAAACAACGTGGTATTTCCATTACAACATCTGTGATGCAATTCCCTTACAATGAGTGCTTAGTGAATTTATTGGATACGCCGGGGCATGAGGATTTCTCGGAAGATACCTACCGCACTTTAACGGCTGTGGATAGCTGCTTAATGGTTATCGACTCAGCAAAAGGGGTTGAGGAACGTACCATTAAATTAATGGAAGTGACCCGTTTACGCGATACGCCAATTATCACTTTCATGAATAAACTTGACCGTGATATTCGTGATCCAATGGAATTATTAGATGAAGTGGAAAGCGTATTAAAAATCCATTGTGCGCCAATTACTTGGCCAATTGGTTGCGGTAAATTGTTTAAAGGGGTTTATCATTTATATAAAGATGAAACCTATCTTTATCAAAGTGGGCAAGGCTCGACCATTCAAGAAGTACGAATTGTGAAAGGCTTAAATAGTCCTGAATTAGACGCTGCCGTAGGCGATGACTTAGCCCAACAATTGCGTGATGAATTAGAATTAGTAAAAGGTGCAAGTAATGAATTTGATCTGGATTTATTCTTAAGTGGTGAATTGACGCCTGTCTTTTTTGGTACTGCATTAGGCAACTTCGGTGTCGATCATTTCTTAGATGGTTTAACTGAATGGGCACCTGCACCACAAGCTCGTCAAGCTGATACCCGTAAGGTTTCAGCAGAAGAAGAAAAATTCACTGGTTTTGTGTTTAAAATCCAAGCCAATATGGATCCCAAACACCGCGACCGCGTGGCTTTCTTGCGTGTAGTTTCTGGCAAATATGAAAAAGGCATGAAACTTAAACACGTGCGTATTGGTAAGGATGTGGTTATTTCCGATGCGCTCACCTTTATGGCGGGGGATCGTACCCATGCCGATGAGGCCTATGCTGGCGATATTATCGGCTTGCACAATCACGGTACAATTCAAATTGGCGATACCTTTACACAAGGCGAAGAGCTTAAATTTACCGGTATTCCAAACTTTGCCCCTGAATTATTCCGTCGCATTCGTTTGAAAGATCCGCTTAAACAAAAACAATTATTAAAAGGTCTGGTACAACTTTCTGAAGAAGGTGCTGTGCAAGTATTCCGCCCATTAAGCAACAATGATTTGATTGTTGGCGCGGTCGGTGTGTTACAGTTTGATGTGGTTGTTTCTCGTCTAAAATCAGAATATAACGTTGAAGCCATTTACGAAACTGTCAACGTCGCAACGGCCCGTTGGGTAGAATGTGCGGATAACAAAAAATTTGAAGAGTTCAAACGTAAAAATGAGCAAAATCTAGCATTAGATGGTGGAGATAATCTTACTTACATTGCACCAACTATGGTTAACTTAAATCTTGCACAAGAACGTTATCCTGATGTGACCTTCTTTAAGACAAGGGAACATTAATTACAATACGAAGTGCGGTCAAAATTTATAGTGAATTAAGTACCGCACTTTATGAGAAATAAAATGAAAAAACGACACTTCATCTGTATCGTTCTTATACTAGTTGCCGCATTAAGCTGGCGATGGCGTGATATTTGTCAAGATATGGAATCTTCGATGAACTCGACTAATCATTGTGTAAACCACAGTTTTCCAGAATTCAAGCGTAATATTTCTGTTTGTGCAGGTTTCATTCCTAATGGGTTTTCACTTAATTTGGGTTATCGTGCCACAGTTTTTGTTTTTGATCTTAATAAGAATTTACTTGGCTTTTACGATCTTGGTGAAGAATACATGGATGGAATAGGAGATAAGTCTGGTCCATATGTCGATGAAGATACTTTTGATCTTGGCTTACTGGATCAAGATAGTGAATTTGATACGACACCATGGTTTCATCGCCGATTAGAAGCAAAACTTATCGAGAGAATGTGTAAATAATATTTTAAACAAAAATAAAACAAAGTGCGGTTAAATTTAATCGCATTTTTTTATACAAAAGAAATTGAAAAATAAGATGGCTGGGGTACTAGGATTCGAACCTAGGGATGCCGAGATCAAAACCCGGTGCCTTACCGCTTGGCGATACCCCAACTACTATTTGACTGCAAGCTGATAAATGGTGCGGGACGAGGGACTTGAACCCACACACCTCTCGGCGCCAGAACCTAAATCTGGTGCGTCTACCAATTTCGCCAGTCCCGCAAATTTGGTGGCTACAGCGAGATTCGAACTTGCGACCCCAACATTATGAGTGTTGTGCTCTAACCAACTGAGCTATGTAGCCATCATTTGCTTTACCTTATCGGCTTTGCGGGGCGTATTATCCTGATTTGACCTATTCTCGTCAATCATTTTTTTGCAAAAAACGGATTTTTTGATTTAGTTGATTATAAATAAAACGCTTTTGCTATTTTTTGTTCACATCAAGAACGGAGATCATTCCAACAAAACGCTTCCAATGTAAGGTGTTGAATTGCCCCGGAATGTACCAATTAGATATTGTTCCATCAAGATATAAAGCATCATGACAACCTATTTTCAGCAAACCTTGGCTTAATGTATAAAGGTTAGGCTCACCTTTTATCGTCATCAAGAAAAGTAATTCATTTTGCTTCGTCAAACACACTGCATTACGCTTATGATAGCTTTCTAGGCTTGCTCGAAATTGCGGATTCATTTTTCCATGAATAATCAACATCGGGCCTGATTGCAACGCAAAGTCTGGCTTGAGTTTGCTTTTCTGATACTCAGCGGTTGTTAAAATGTAGGGTTTATTTCCAGCAATGGCAAATACCCCATTAGGCTGCACATGGAAATTACCTTTGCCTGATTTTGTATTTAATGCATTGAGATCTTTTCCTTGCTCAATCCATAACCCTGCAGGCACATTATTCATGCTATAAATGCCCGCATTCATGATCATTTTCACGTTATAGCTATCTTCTAAGGCATTTTTGAGGCGTGTTAAACTTTGATAATCGTTACCTTCAGCATCTTTCCAATGTAGCTGCACTTCTTCAGGTTTAGCTTGGAAAATCCCGTAAGTAATATTGCCATAATTAAAGGTTCGATATTCAGCTAGGGCTGATACACTCATCAATAGCGATGAGCTACCTAAAAGTGCGGTCAAAAATTTAATCGTTTTTTTCATTTAAAGGATGGGTTAAATGCAACGCATTGGAAAAGGCGTGCAAGCCTTCCGCATTACCGGATTTCATCATCGCTTGCATGGTTTGGGTTGGCGCATGAATGAGTTTATTCGTTAATTTATAACTCAATTCTTGCAGAATTTTTTCAGCATTCTCACCTTGTTGAATTTGGTGTAAGGCTTTTTCGAGTAATTCTTGGCGAGTCTTCTCCGCCTCATCGCGATAATGACGAATCAAATTAGAGAACTGATGAACCTTCAACCACTCAAAGAAATCCGTGCATTCTTGTGTAATGATATCTTGCGCTTGCTCTGATGCTTGCTCACGTTGAGAAAGATTGCGTTGAATAATATCTTGCAAATCATCTACGGTGTAATGATACACACTTTCTAATTCCGAGACGTTTTCATCAATATCACGTGGAACCGCAATATCCACCATCAAAGTCGGTTTAAATTGGCGTGATTTTTCCGCAATTTCAGCCATTGCTTTGGTGATTAAAACATTCGGACTGCCTGTTGAGCTGATGACAATATCCGCTTGATTTAATGGTGTTTGCAACTCATCGAGAGAATATACTTCAATCGGCGTATTGGAGGCTAAAGTTTCTACCAACTGTTCAGCGCGAGATAAAGTGCGGTTAGCAATCATCAACTTTTTTACACCGTGGCGTAATAAATGACGGCTCACCAACTCAATGGTTTCCCCTGCCCCCACGAGCAAAATTTGTAATTCACGTAAAGATTCAAAAATTTGACGCGCCAAGCTACAAGCTGCATAAGCCACCGATACCGCGCTTTCACCAATATTAGTTTCAGTGCGTACACGTTTTGCCGTAGCAAAGGTTTTTTGGAACAAACGAGAAAGCGTGCTTGAAAGCGGAATATTCGCCGCTTGATAATAATCTTCACTGATTTGGAACGCTTGTTTCACCTGACCTAAAATTTGCGGTTCTCCCAAAATTAATGAATCTAAACCACAGGCCACGCGCATTAAATGATTCGCTGCTTGTTGATTTTGATGGGTGTAAATACTTTTATTTAATTCATCGACAGAAAGCTGATGAATATTAGCAAACCAATTTATACAGTTCGTTTGCCATTGCTTACACTCTTGGGGCGAAATTTGACGATGATGAAGATAAATCTCTGTACGGTTACAGGTAGAAAGAATAACCGCACTTTCTGCCAAATCTTGTTGGTGAATTTGTTGTAAGGCAAGCTGCCGCTTTTCTTCAGAAAAAGCGACTTTCTCACGAACAGCAACAGAAGCTGTTTTATGATTAATGCCTAGAACAAGAAGGGTCATAAAAACCTAATAAAAACAACCGCACTTTTATGAACATGCGGCTTAAGTAGAAAGTAAAAGTTTCGCTATTTTAATGAATTGTTGAGAATTGAGCAAATTTCAAGAGAAAAAACTCAAACAAATAACTAAAACGAGTTAAAACTTATCTTTAGCTAAACGCCATTGTGTAAATTCATCTAAATTTTTTGCTTGTAAAAACGGGTTAATTTGTTTCTCTAATCCAATTGTTGTTGGCAAACTCGGTTTACCCTCAGCTCGATAACATTCCACCAAAACACGTTGATTTTCAACCGCACTTTTATCCGCCAATATGGTTTCCGCAAAAGCTAAATTACCCAGCGTATATTCATGAGCCGGGCAAACCACGGTTTCATTCGGTAATTGATTAAAACGTTGCATAGATTCAAACATTTGAGCAAAATTTCCCGTAAATACGCGACCACAGCCTGCAGAAAATAACGCATCGCCGCAAAATAGATGTCCATCCACTAAATAGCTGACATGTCCTGTCGTATGACCACCACTTGGCAAAACTTCAATATGATAATGTGCCGTATTAATTATGCCACTCTCCACGATATTGGTTGCCCCTTTATTTGCACATTCTGTTGGACCGAAAACTGGCACATTGGGATAATATTGCTTAAACGTCTCGACACCTTGCACATGATCATCGTGATTATGGGTTAATAACACCGCCTCTACGCCTAGCTTATGGGATTCTAAATACGGAATTAAACGCATTATTTCTGGGATATCGATCACAATTACGGGGAAATTTTCTCGTCTATAAAGCCAAATATAGTTATCATTGAGTGCAGGAATAGGAACTAGCATAAATTACCTTATGAAAATAGGATTAACATTGAATTGGAAAGCCAAATGGCACAAACCTCTTCTTTCACCTGAAAGTTGGCAAGCGTTACCACAAGGTGAAGCCTATTGTAACGTATTAACACATTATTTTGCCCAATGGACACCAAAAATTTTAGGCTATCAAATTCTGAAAATCGGTGCTTTAAGTGGTGAAATCGCCTTTGATTTACCTTTACGTCATCAAATTGTATTAGCTGAAAAAACAGCGTATTTTTCTACCGCACTGTTAAATGAAAGTGATAGCTTGCTCCAAGCATCGCCATTAGTCTTGCCTTTTATTGAAAAAGAAATGGATGCCTGCTTATTGGCAAACACCTTAAATTTTGCGCAAGATCCTCATCAAATATTGCGTGAAGCACATCGCGTTTTAAAGGATGATGGCTGGATTTTCATCACGTTATTTAATCCAATGAGTCCATTACTTTTCAAATCCAAATTAGGTGACTTTAAATTCCGACAATATGCTACTTGGCGGGTTATTGACTGGTTATCGTTATTAAATTTTGATGTGATTGCAGAAGAAAGACTATCCATAAAACAAGAAAAGAGTACGCTCTGCTCTCCGCTCACGGTCATCGCTGCTCAAAAACGAACCTATCCATTAACACTGAATCCGGAGAAAGCGCGGTCAAAAATGCCGGCATTTTTAGAGCCGGCAGGTGCATTTAAAGAAATAAGAACAGAATAATTATTCTGAGACTTCTTTGATTACTGCAGAAGATGCGTTATTGATCACTGACTCAACGCCTTTTTCTGCTGCAGCTTGAGAAGAATAATATTGGCTACGGCCAATTTCTTGGTGGTTAGCCGCTTTTAATACGAAATAAGGTTTATCATTTTTCGCTACGCGATATTCAAAGTTTTTCGCATCTACACCATTTTTTTGTACTGATGCAATACCGTTTTCAGCTGATGCTTTGGTTTTATAAAGTTCGCTAGTTAAAATAACTTGTCCATTTGCTGCTTTTAAGTTGAACATAAATTGTCCGTCTTTAGCTACTTTTAATTCATAAAACCCTTGAGCCATAATGTCTCCCAATTGATTGATTTGTTTATAATTTTACCTACACAGAAATTGCCTTTCTGCGCTAGGCTAATTTACCCTTAAAAATCAAGGAAAACAAGAGCTAAAGCGTATAAATTTTATGCTTGATTAGCCCATTAAACTCCCCTATGATGCGGGAACTTTTTATAACAGGAACAATTATGACCGAACAAACATTTATTCTCGGCAAAGATGCCGCACTTGAAGACAGTATTTCAAAATTTCAACAAAAATTGACCGCACTTGGTTTCAATATCGAAGAAGCCTCTTGGCTTAATCCTGTGCCAAATGTATGGTCTGTACACATTCGTGATAAAGATTGCCCACAATGTTTTTCTAACGGTAAAGGCGCAAGCAAAAAAGCCGCATTAGCGTCTGCATTAGGTGAATATTTCGAGCGTCTTTCCACCAACTATTTCTTTTCTGATTTCTATTTAGGACAAGAGATTGCTAACGGTGATTTTGTCCATTATCCCACTGAAAAATGGTTTCCTATTGAAGATGAAGCCCTTTTACCAGAAGGGATTTTAGATGATTACTTATGGGATTATTTCGATCCAAATCAAGAACTAACCCCAGAATTGCTTGTGGATCTGCAATCCGGTAATTACGATCGCGGTATTGTCGCTATGCCTTATGTGCGCCAATCCGATCAAGAAACCGCCTATATTCCACAAAGTATCATTGCGAATTTGTATGTCTCTAATGGGATGTCTGCTGGTAACACAAAAAATGAAGCACGAGTGCAAGGGCTTTCAGAAGTTTTTGAACGCTATGTGAAAAATCGCATTATTGCACAAGCCATCAGTCTTCCTGAAATTCCAAAATCTGTGATGGATCGCTATCCATCTATTCAAGCTTCTATTGCAAAATTAGAGGAAGAAGGCTTCCCTATTTATGCCTTTGATGCGTCACTAGGTGGCAAATATCCTGTCATTTGTGTTGTTTTGCTTAACCCAAATAATGGCACGTGCTTTGCTTCTTTTGGTGCACATCCAAACTTCCAAGTGGCATTAGAGCGTACCGTAACGGAGCTTTTACAAGGTCGCAGTTTAAAAGATCTCGATGTATTCTCGCCTCCATCATTCAATAATGATGATGTGGCGGAGCACGCTAACCTTGAAACACATTTTATTGATTCTAGCGGTTTAATCTCTTGGGATTTATTCAAAAATACGCCAGATTATGAGTTTGTAGATTGGGATTTTTCAGGTTCAACGCAAGAAGAATATGAAAACTTGATGGCAATCTTTAATGCAGAGGAAAAAGAAGTCTATATCATGGATTACAACCATTTAGACGTTTACGCTTGCCGCATTATCGTACCAGGCATGTCTGATATCTATCCTGCTGATGACCTCATTTATGCCAATAATAATATGGGTATGGACTGGCGTGAGATCTTATTGGATCTGCCACACCATCATCATGATGCTGAAACTTATGAAGAATTATTAGCAGAATTAGATGAGCAAGATATTGACGATGCCACACGCGTTCGCGAATTTATCGGTATCGTTGCACCAAAAGCAAGCGGTTGGACAACATTACGTGTTGGTGAACTTAAATCCATGCTTTACTTAGCATTAGGTGAATTAGAATTAGCCTTAGATTGGGCAAACTGGACGATGAATATGAACAGCTCGGTGTTTACACCAGAGCGTGCAAATTACTATCGTGCCTTAATCAGCATCATTGAATTACATTTAGACAATACTCGCGATCCACAACAATATCGCAGTGTATTTGAAAGAATGTATGGCAAAGAAGCCGTTCAACAAGCTTGGGCTGCGGTGGCGGAAAAAGGTAACCCGTTCTATAACTTGCCAGCCAGCGATGAAACGCTTGAAAACTTCAAAGAACACCAAGCTTTACTTGGTGCCTATGCTAAATTACAAAAAGCCAAACGAGAAAATTGGAAATAGACGATTTTTTCTCAATCATAAGGCGGACTTAATGTCTGCCTTATTTATTTCTGCATTAAAAAAACGCTTTAAAATCAACCGCACTTTTCACACAAAAACGCTTAAATTTATGCTATAATCCGTCGCAATTTTTTGATCAAAAAAGGAATAAAAATGACGGATTCAATCCATTCCTCTATTACCCCAGTCAATATTGAAGAAGAACTCAAATCTTCTTACCTTGACTACGCCATGTCGGTGATTGTTGGGCGTGCTTTGCCCGACGTACGTGACGGTTTAAAACCGGTGCATCGACGTGTGCTTTTCTCCATGGATCAATCTGGCATCACTGCCGGCAAAAAATACGTAAAATCGGCCCGTGTGGTAGGTGATGTAATCGGTAAATATCACCCGCATGGTGATTCTGCGGTGTACGACACCATTGTGCGTATGGCACAGCCGTTCTCATTGCGCTACATGTTGGTAGATGGGCAAGGTAACTTCGGTTCAATCGACGGTGACGCGCCAGCGGCAATGCGTTATACCGAAGTCCGTATGCAAAAAATCACCCAAGCGTTATTAACTGACTTGGATAAAGAAACCGTGAATTTCTCGCCAAACTACGATGGCGAATTAATGATTCCGGATGTATTACCAACCCGTATTCCGGCACTTTTAGCAAACGGTTCTTCCGGTATTGCGGTGGGGATGGCAACCAACATTCCACCACACAACTTAAATGAAGTTCTAGATGGCTGCTTGGCTTATATTGATAACGAAAACATCACCATTGATGAATTAATGCAATATATTCCAGGCCCTGACTTCCCAACAGCGGCATTAATTAATGGTCGTAAAGGGATTGAAGAAGCTTATCGCACTGGTCGCGGCAAAGTGTATGTTCGCGCTCGCGCTAGCGTAGAAACCACAGATAAAGGCAAAGAGCAAATCATTGTGACTGAATTGCCTTATCAAGTGAACAAAGCCAAATTAGTGGAAAAAATTGCTGAGCTTATCAAAGATAAAAAAATTGAAGGCATCAGCAATATTATCGACCTTTCTAACAAAGAAGGGATCCGCATTGAAATCGATATCAAACGTGATGCTGTAGGTGAAGTCGTATTAAATCACCTTTATGCTCTCACCCAAATGCAGGTGACTTTCGGGATTAACATGGTGGCTTTGGATCACGGTCAACCACGTTTATTCAACTTAAAACAAATCATTGAAGCCTTTGTGATGCACCGTCGCGAAGTGGTGATTCGCCGTTCTTTATTTGAATTGCGTAAAGCCCGCGAGCGTACCCATATTTTAGAAGGTTTAGCGGTTGCAACATCAAACATCGATGAAATCATCGACATCATCCGTCAATCGAAAGAGCGTAAAGAAGCGGCAGAAAAATTAATCTCTCGCCCTTGGAAACTGAATAATGAAATTTTAGGCTTACTTGATGCAGCGGCACGCCCAGCTGAATTAGCCGCTGAATTTGGTATTCAAGGTTCTGATTACTACCTTTCTCCAGAACAAGTTGATGCAATCTTAGAACTTCGCTTACACCGTTTAACCGGTCTTGCTACCGAAGAAGTCATCAATGAATACAAAGAGTTATTGGTTAAAATTGCAGAACTTCTCCACATCATCAACAGCCCTGAACGCTTGATGGAAGTGATTCGGGAAGAGCTTGAACAAGTACGTGCACAATTCGCCGATGAACGTCGTACTGAAATTACTGCAGCTTCCGGTGATATTGATTTAGAAGATTTAATCGCTCAAGAAGATGTGGTAGTGACCCTTTCTCACGAAGGTTATGTGAAATATCAACCGCTTACCGACTATGAAGCTCAACGCCGTGGTGGTAAAGGTAAATCAGCAACTAAGATGAAAGATGAAGACTTCATCGAAAAACTCTTAGTGGCGAATACCCACGATACGATTCTCTGTTTCTCGAGCCGTGGTCGCTTATATTGGTTGAAAGTCTATCAATTACCACAAGCCAGCCGTGGTGCGCGTGGTCGTCCAATTGTAAATATTCTACCGTTACAAGAAAACGAGCGTATCACCGCAATCTTGCCAATTTCTGCTTATGAAGAAGATAAATTCGTCATCATGGCAACCGCTGGCGGTATTGTGAAGAAAATTGCGCTAACCGAATTCAGCCGTCCACGTTCAAGCGGCATCATCGCCTTGAACTTACGTGATGAAGATGAATTAATCGGTGTAGATATCACTGACGGTTCTAACGAAATCATGTTGTTCTCTTCTCAAGGTCGCGTGGTACGTTTCGCTGAAAGTGCAGTCCGTGCAATGGGTCGTTTAGCAACAGGTGTACGCGGTATTAAACTCGCCCTAACCAATGATATCGCTGACGATGAAAGTGCGGTCGAAATTGAAGACGTTTCTGACGATAATGCAGAAGAAACACTCGATCTCAACATCGATAAAGTGGTTTCCTTAGTTGTGCCGAAAAATGACGGTGCAATCCTTACGGCGACGCAAAACGGTTATGGTAAACGCACTCAATTAAGCGAATACCCAACCAAATCCCGTAATACCAAAGGGGTGATTTCGATTAAAGTGAGCGAACGTAACGGTAAAGTCGTTGCAGCGACACAAGTAGAAGAAACCGACCAAATTATGCTTATTACCGATGCAGGTACCTTAGTGCGTACTCGTGTAAGTGAAGTAAGTATCGTTGGCCGTAACACCCAAGGGGTTCGTTTGATTCGTACTGCTGAAGATGAGCACGTTGTTAGCCTTGAACGTGTTTGTGATGTGGATGATGAAGATGAAGATGAAGGATCTGAAGATGTAACTTCTGAAGAATAATTGATCTTCCATTAAATAAAAGCCCCGAGTTTTGATTCGCGGGGCTTTTTTATTGTTATCTAAAAATCTCTTTTAGAGATCTATTCTATTGATGAAAACTACTCGCCTTCCTCTAACTCATCAGCCATTGCAGCCAAGATTTCACGGGTTAAATACGCCAATGAACGATAGAAAGGAAGCGTTGCATAAGTTTCCACTTGGGTTAAGAATTTCGCTGCGCAAGGCAAGAGAAAATCACCGAATAAATCCTGTTGAGCAGATAGCGATTCCGTGTTGTCTTCTAACCAAGAAGCCGTAAGTAATAGCAAAGCGAAATGATCGACATTCTCTGCTTCAGGCACATTACGAGCATGACGGAAATCCACAAAACGTTGCACATCCATATCATAACTTGAAATAGCTGTCGGCACGTTACCGTTTGGACCAAACAATTTTTGATATTCTTGATCAAGCAACGTTAAATTAATTTTCATTTGTAAATTATCAATAGCCGCTTCGCTTTCTTTATCCGTAGAAAGTGCCCACACTTGACTTAAACCTTGTTGCTGCAGCCAATCAAATACTCCACTCAAAATTGGATCCATAGGGCTGCGATAAAATAAATTGCCAAATAGGCGGCTTATTAAAGAAAAATTATTCACTTGAGTTTCTGACATCTGTTGCTTTCCTATGATTGTGCTCACGATTGAGCTAAAAGTGCGGTCAATTTTGCCGTTGTTTTTTCGGCGACTTCGTCAAGCATCGCTTGGCGAGCAGCATCATCAATAATATGAATATCACCGAACAAAGTGTAATCCACATTCTCGATACCGCAATAATTAAATAAACCATTGATCAAACAATGATTAAGAGATTTATCCACACCGTATTCTTGATATTTTGCTACGCTACTCCCTATGGTGATAAATTGCTGCATCGCTTTACCTTGAAGCAGACCTTTGGATTCACCATTTTCTGTTTTATAAGCAAAACCATGGCTTAATACACGATCCAAATAGCCTTTCAACATTGCTGGAAAGCCCATCCACCATAAAGGATAAACCATCGTAATCAAATCTGCTTGGCGAATAAACTTATGCTCTTGCTGAATTTCTGCTGGAATAATCCCTTTATTGGCCGATTGTAATTCTTCAAAGGAAATAATCGGATTAAATTCCATGGTGTAAAGATCGCGCAAATGGGTTTCAACACCAAGTTGTTGGCTTGCTTTTACAACACGATCCACGATGGCACGACCAAAACTTTTTTGGCTATTGGGATGTGCAAAAATAATTAAATGATTCATTCCGTTACCTTTTTCACTAACAAGGTGATGCCATCAACGCGTTCTACCACCACAAGATCATTCACTGTTAAATGCTCGCCTTGGATACGCCATGTGGTATCGCCAAAGGCACCACGACCAATCCCGTTAGAACCAATTTCTAATACCGTTCCTTTTTTACCTAATAGAGTATGATCTCGTTGGTTTAAGGTCGTACGCAATTGGTCCTGATTATCTTTGCTATGTTGATATTTCCACCAGAGCAACGAGAGAATAATCGCTAAAATCGCATAAAAAACGGCTAACACGGTTAAGGATAAACTCGGTACTAAAGCCATTACGCCTGCTGTCACAATGGCGGCCAAGCCCCACCACAATAAAAACACGCCAGGTACGAGGGTTTCAGCGATTAATAATACAAAACCTAAAACTAACCAATGCCATACCGACCAGGTTGTTAACCAATCTGCCATATCAACTCCTTGAGAGAAAAAGTGCGGTCATTTTTAACCGCACTTTAGGAAATTACGCTTTTTTGTCGCCTTTTAACAGTTCGGCAATGCCGGCTACCGAGCCGATTAAATTACCCGCTTCAAGTGGCATCATGACCACTTTGCTATTCGGTGAACCACCGATTTGTTTTAAGGCTTCTGTGTATTTTTGTGCAATAAAGTAATTGATCGCTTTGGTATCACCGCTGGCTATCGCTTCTGACACCATTTGAGTTGCTTTCGCTTCCGCTTCTGCTGCACGCTCACGTGCTTCTGCTTGTAAGAAGGCTTCTTGACGCTCCCCTTCCGCTTTCAGAATACGGGCTTGTTTTTCCCCTTCTGCACGTAAAATTTCCGCCTGACGAATCCCTTCTGCTTCTAAGACTTCCGCACGTTTATTACGTTCTGCTTTCATTTGTGCATTCATTGAATCAATCAATTCACGTGGTGGACGCACATCGCGAATTTCAATACGAGTGACTTTAATTCCCCAAGGATTGGTCGCTTCATCCACAATTGCCAATAAACGACCATTAATGGAATCACGTTGAGAAAGCATTTCATCCAATTCCATCGAGCCTAGCACGGTACGAATGTTAGTCATGGTTAAATTGATAATTGCTTGTTCCAAATGATTTACTTCATAAGCTGCACTGCGAGCATCAATCACCTGTACGAAACAGACCGCATCAATGGATACGTTGGCATTATCCTTAGAAATGACTTCTTGTGAGGGAATATCTAATACCTGTTCCATCATATTGATCTTACGACCAACACGATCCACAAATGGCACCACAAAGTTCAAGCCTGGCATTAAGGTGTGGGTATAACGCCCAAAACGCTCAATTGTCCAGTTATAACCTTGCGGTACAGTTTTAAGTGCCGAAAATAGCACAACAACAACTAATACAATAAAGACGATTGCGGCAATAGATAAGCCTTCCATAGATTGCTCCTTAATGATGAGGAAATATAAGAAAAGTCTATCAAATTAGACCGCACTTTGTACATAAATATATTTATCGTTTTCTCTTATAAATTCAAAAAGATGCGTAATGCAATTCGAGGCATCTAAATCTTGATGAGAAACAAATAAAAGCTGCGTTTCGCTATTATTTACCAGTTGTTCAATAAAATGTTTCACTAGCTTACGATTTAATCCATCAAGCCCTTGAAAAGGCTCATCTAAAATTAAAACAGGCGGATGTTTCACCATCGCTCGCGTGATTAAAAGCAAACGTTGCTGCCCCCAAGAAAGTGAACGAAAGGGCGTTTTTGCTAAATGAGTCAGATTTAAACGAGCTAACCACTGCATGGCTTTCAAACGAATTGCCTCTGGCACTTGTTGATAAATCCCTATACTGTCAAAAAAGCCAGAAATAATGACATCCAATACAGAACAATTCACGCGATAATCTAAATGCAATTGGCTACTTACGTAACCAATTTTTTGTTTGATATCCCAAATTGTTTCGCCTGAGCCACGTTGTTTACCAAAGATCACGACATGATTCGAAAATGCTTGAGGATGATCACCTGTAATTAAAGAAAGCAAGGTAGACTTCCCTGCGCCATTAGGTCCTTTAATCCACCAATTTTGACTTGGCTGAACAACCCAGTTTAAATGATCCAAAATGACTTTATCGCCATACTGGACCGTGACATTTTTAAGCTCAAAGTGCGGTTGATTTTCAGGCAGTTTTAGTAATGGTGACACTGGTTCTGGCAAAGCCACATCAACAGATTGTTCCGCATAAACTAATTGTTGATAAATACTTTGCTGCTCAATGAATTTGCGTTCACCTTCTAGTACTAACTCTAAATTTTCCAACATGGCTAAATGAGTAGACTGTTCTGGAATATCTGCTAGACGATTAACGATCAGAACGATTGCACATTCTTTTTTCAGTTCATTCAACATCGTCATCCAATCTTGCACAGATTGTTGATCTAGCCCTTCAAAAGGCTCATCTAAAATCAACAAATCTGGCTTTTGTAATAACGCTTGTGCCAATAAGACTTTTCGAGTTTCGCCAGTGGAAAGTTTGATAAAGAAACGATCTAATAGATAAGTAATCCCTAATTTTTCTGCAATTTGTTCACAAAAAGTAAGCGCCGTACTACCATTTAAAATAGTTTCTCTTGCAGTTTTACCAAAAAAATCAGGATCGGTATCATCGTTATTTAAGTTCTTTAATGTCGTTTCAAGAATTTCTCGCTGTTTTTCAAAAGAGAAAGATTGAACACATTTGAAAGTATTACGATACTCCCCTTCCTGTAAAGGCAATTCATTTTGCAAAGCTAAAGCAAACGCTGATTTTCCACTCCCATTACTGCCTACCACAACCCAATATTGTCGTGGCTCAATCGCAAAGTGCGGTAAGTTTAAGGTCTGTTTTTGATGAAGCTCAAATTTTGCTTGCTGAATTAAAAGTGTCATTCTCTTTCCCTTAAAAACAAAAGGCGAGCAATTTGCCCGCCTTGTCAGATTAATTTAATTAACCGTTTTTACGCTCTTCTTCCATACATACTGCCGCAGTAAATAATACGTCAGTTGATGAGTTAAGTGCTGTTTCTGTTGAGTCTTGTAAGATACCGATAACAAAACCTACACCGATCATTTGAGCTGCAATGTCATCATTAATACCGAATAAGCTACAAGCTAATGGAATTAATAATAATGAACCGCCTGCCACACCAGAAGCACCACACGCACAAAGCGCCGCAACAATACTTAATAACACCGCACTGACGAAAGACACTTCCATACCTAATGTATGAACAGCCGCTAACGTTAATACAGTAATGGTAATCGCTGCACCCGCCATATTGATATTCGCACCTAATGGAATTGCCACAGAATAGGTTTCTTCATCAAGATTTAAGCGTTTTGCTAATTCAATGTTTACCGGGATGTTTGCTGCAGAACTACGAGTAAAGAATGCAGTTACACCACTTTCACGTACACAAGTCCACACTAATGGATATGGATTACGACGGATTTTCCAATAAACGAGAATTGGATTAAGTACAAAGGCAGTAAATAACATTGTACCAATTAACACGAATAATAAGTGAACATATCCACCTAACGCAGATAGGCCTTTGTCAGATAATGTTTCAGCCACTAAACCGAATACACCGAAAGGTGCAAATGAAATAATTACGTGAACAATTTTAGAAATGCCTTCTGCAAAATCAGCCACAACTTGTTTCGTTGCATCTGATGCATGACGAAGGGCTAGGCCTAAACCGATAGACCACGCTAAAACACCGATAAAGTTTGCTTTGAAAATTGCATTTAATGGGTTATCCACCACATTCAATACTAAAGTTAACATGACTTGTCCAACAGATTGAGGAGCTGAACTCGCATCCTCTTTTACCGCAAGAGCCACATCTGATGGGAAAGCCATACTTGCAATCACTGCAGCCACAGCGGCTAAGAACGTACCCAAAAGATAAAGCACGACAATTTCTTTCATGTTACTTTTAGAACCGACTTTCTTATTAGCCAGTGCAGCCATAACAAGGAAGAAAATCAAAATTGGTGCAACTGCACGTAATGCTTTAACGAAAATTTGACCCAGCACGCCAAAGCTAGATGCAAGATCAATTCCTGTTGAATTTTTTACACTCTCATTCACCAACGCAACAAGGATCCCGAGTACCAAACCAATAGCAATTCGTTTTACCAAATTACCTTGGAACAAAAAATGAAATAAACGTGATGTATTCATAATAGTTTTAAATGAAGATTAAGTTGAACTTCAGATCGTTACGATCCACCGAAACACGATAAAGATAGCTCAAATTTTATTTAAAAGAAAATTTTTTCTTTATTATTTTGCTAAAAAATTGAACTTTTTAAGCTAGGAATGAATTTTTTCTAAAATTTTCGCCTATAAAAAAATTTTTTCTATACCCTATTGACATACTGTATCTAACCACAGTATATTACACCTGTATAAACAACCACTGATTAAAAACTCATTAACTAAAAGGAACACAAGATGATGAACTACGCAAATACAGTTGCACAAAATGATATGACGTTTTCTTATCATCCTATGCCATTTTTCAATGATGTTGAAAGTAAATCGACATTTAATAAAAAACTAGATCTCAACCTTTATTGCATCAAACGTCCACAACAAACTTGCTTTATTCGTGTAACGAATCCGAATATGCTTGCTTGGGGAATTGAAATGGGCGATATGTTAGTGGTTGAAAAAAATGACAGCCTTTTCATCGGTGATCTCGTGGTATTGGAAAAACAAGATGAATTCCATATTTATGAATTTGCCGGTGTAATCGGTAATGAATTTGTATTCATGGCATTAGATTCCAAAGTGGAGAATATTAAAACAACACAATGGACAAGCCTACCATTGGTTGGAACAGTAACAAATACCATCCACCAAATGAAACCAAGAAGAGATTTAATGAAATTTGCGGCTTAAGCCAATAAACAGATAATCTACGTAAAGAAAAAGTGCGGTTAAAATTAACCGCACTTTTTTTTGAAATACAATTTGTTATCACATCACGCGACGTGATTGTGTGTAAGTTCTAGCCCAGTAATCTTCATCTAATGAACTAATTGTTACACCTTGGCTTGAACTTGCATGCATAAATTGGTTGTTACCAATATAAACGCCCACATGGTTATTTCGACGGAAGAACACTAAATCGCCTTTACGTAATTCATGTTTTTGGATTTGACGACCTAAATAGCGTTGTTCTGAAGTTGTGCGAGGAAGTTCCACACCATAAGCATCAAGGAAAGCGGTTTGCATAAATGCAGAACAGTCAATACCACGTTTTGTGCTTCCGCCCATTCTATAACGTGTACCACCCCATTCGTTATAAACTTGAGCAAGTGCTTTATCACCAATTAAACCAGATTTAGGACGGTTTGTTCTTAATTTAGGGTGAAGTCCACCTTGTTTCCCATCTAAACCTGCAATTAAACCTGTTAGCTCCGCATCATCGCTCTCTGTAATTACTCCATTATGAGCCTGCCTAGAGCCATTAGAACAGGCTGTTGTCAACACGGCCAATCCTACAATAATCAAAATCTTCTTTAACATAGCTTTTAAATAATAAAAAAATATAAAAATAAACTGGTCGGATTCTATCAAAAAGTCATTTTGACCGCCAGTTTTTATTGAATTTTTATGCAATTTTGTGATTTATCTCTCAAAAAATAAAGGCCACTCATTCGAGTAGCCTTTATGGAAGATTTTAATCAATTATTTTTTCTTCGCTTTTGCGTTTGGAAGGTCAGTAATTGAACCTTCAAACACTTCAGCTGCAAGACCAACAGATTCGTGAAGTGTTGGGTGAGCATGAATGGTTAATGCGATATCTTCTGCATCACAACCCATTTCGATCGCTAGACCAATTTCACCTAATAATTCACCACCGTTAGATCCAACGATTGCCCCACCAAGTACACGATGAGTATCTTTATCGAAGATCAATTTAGTCATACCTTCAGCACATTCTGAAGCAATCGCACGACCTGAAGCAGCCCAAGGGAATTTAGCCACTTCGTAGTTTAAGCCTTCTTGTTTACATTCTTTCTCAGTTTTACCTACCCAAGCCACTTCTGGTTCAGTATAAGCAATAGAAGGAATGACTTTTGGATCGAAGTAATGTTTTTTCCCTGCGATCACTTCTGCCGCAACGTGACCTTCGTGAACACCTTTATGTGCTAACATTGGTTGGCCAACGATATCACCGATTGCAAAGATATGAGGCACATTAGTGCGCATTTGTTTATCAACATGAATGAAACCACGCTCATCCACTTCAACACCTGCTTTACCTGCATCGATCAATTTACCATTTGGCGTACGACCAATTGCAACTAATACTGCATCATAACGTTTAGTATCGTTGCATGCTTTGCCTTCCATTGAAACATAGATACCATCATCTTTTGCTTCAACTGCAGTTACTTTAGTTTCAAGCATTAACTTGAATTTTTTCTCAACTTGTTTGGTATAAATACCTACCACATCTTTATCTGCCGCAGGAATTACTTGGTCAAACATTTCAACCACTTCAACTTCAGAACCTAATGCATCATACACAGTGCCCATCTCTAAACCGATGATACCACCGCCCATGATTAAGAGTTTTTTCGGTACTTCTTTTAATTTAAGTGCATCCGTTGAATCCCAAACGCGTGGATCCTCATGTGGAATAAATGGTAATTGAATTGGGCGAGAACCCGCTGCGATAATCGCATTATCAAATTTAATTGTGGTTGGTTTACCATCACGATCACGAGCCACTAATGTGTGTGGATCGGTAAACGCCGCTAACCCTTCAACAACGGTTACTTTACGTTGTTTAGCCATACCTGCAAGACCACCGGTTAATTTCGCCACAACCGCTTCTTTACCTGCACGCACTTCATCTAAATCAATGCGAGGCTCGGCAAAATACACACCATTTTTGCTTGCATGTTTCGCTTCTTCAATTACTTTCGCTACGTGAAGTAATGCTTTAGAAGGGATACAACCTACGTTTAAACATACCCCACCTAATGTTGAATAACGTTCAACAAGTACTGTTTCTAAACCTAAGTCCGCACAACGGAATGCCGCTGAATAACCTGCAGGACCAGCACCAAGTACCACAACTTGGGTTTTAATTTCTTTACTCATTTTTACCTCGTAAAAACGTTCAAATTTTTGACCGCACTTTGCGATCCTTTCTGTAAGATGTGAGCCTAATCACTCACATCTTACCGCGTTAATTACATCACTAAGCGACGTAAGTCAGCTAATACGCCATTGATATAGCTTAAGAAACGAGCACCATCAGCACCATCGATCACACGGTGGTCGAAAGATAATGATAATGGAAGCATTAAGCGTGGCTCAAATTCTTTACCATTCCATACCGGTTGCATTTCTGATTTAGACACACCTAAGATTGCCACTTCAGGTGCATTTACAATTGGTGTAAAGTGAGTTGTACCAATACCGCCTAAGCTTGAAATGGTGAAACAACCACCTTGCATATCAGAACCTGAAAGTTTACCGTCACGTGCTTTTTTGGAGATTTCCATTAATTCACGAGAAAGTTCGATAATACCTTTTTTGTTCACGTTTTTAAATACAGGTACAACGAGACCGTTTGGTGTATCTACCGCTACACCAATGTTGATGTATTTTTTAAGTGTTAATTTTTGACCGTCTTCAGAGATAGAGCTATTGAAGCGAGGGAATGCTTCTAATGCTTTCGCTACCGCTTTCATAATGAACACAACTGGTGTAATTTTTACATCCAATTTTTGTTTTTCAACAATCTTGTTCTGTTCTTTACGGAATGCTTCTAAATCGGTGATATCTGTGCGATCGAAGTGAGTAACATGTGGAATCATTACCCAGTTACGATGTAAGTTCGCACCAGAGATTTTGTTGATACGGCTTAATTCAACTTCTTCTACTTCACCAAATTTACTGAAGTCAACTTTCGGCCATGGTAATAAGCCTAAGCCTGCACCATTTGCCACACCATTACCCGCTGCAGCAGAAGATACAGTGCCTGTTTCAAATGCTTTAACAGCGTTTTTCACGTAAGCTTGGATATCTTCTTTCACAACACGACCTTTACGACCCGTACCTTTTACGCGATCAAGGTTAATACCGTATTCACGCGCTAAGCGACGAATCACCGGTGTTGCGTGTGCATAACCTGCGCTTGCTACAACTTGTTCTTGGCTTAAACCAGATACATTACCTGATTGTGCTGCCGGCGCTGCTGCAGGTGCTGCTTGAGGCGCTGGAGCTGCCACTGCAGGAGCTGCTGCAGGCGCAGGTACTGCACCAGCCACTTCAAACTTCATAATTAATGAACCAGTTGAAACTTTATCACCTGATTTCACTAAAATTTCTTTTACCACACCCGCGAATGGAGCTGGCACTTCCATCGAGGCCTTATCGCCTTCAACGGTAATTAAAGATTGCTCTTCAGAAACGCTGTCGCCAACTGCAACCATGATTTCAGTTACGTTAACTTCATCACCACCGATATCTGGTACATTCACTTCTTTAATGGCTGAAGCTGTTGGTGCTACTGCAGGTGCCGAAGCTTGTTGAGCTGGCGCTGCGGCTGGTGCGCTCCCGCCACTTCAAATTTCATGATTAATTTGCCAGTAACAACTTTATCGCCCACATTGATTAAAATTTCTTTTACTACGCCAGCAACAGGAGCAGGCACTTCCATTGACGCTTTATCACCTTCAACATTGATGATTGATTGGTCTACTTCAACGGTATCGCCTACTTTCACCATAATATCAGTCACGTTTACTTCGTCTGAACCGATATCTGGTACATTGACTTCAACTACACTTGCAGCTGCTGGGGCGGCTGCTGACGCAGGTGCTGCTGCAGCTGGAGCAGGCGCTGCCGCATCCGCTGACTCTAAAACAAGCATTGGTGTGCCAGTTGTGACTTTATCACCCACTTTTACTAATACTTCTTTTACCACACCAGCTTCTGGTGCTGGTACTTCCATTGAAGCTTTATCACCTTCAACATTAATAATGCTTTGATCTGCGGTAATGGTATCACCTACTTTCACCATCACTTCTGTTACGGTAACTTCATCACTACCGATATCAGGAATTTGAATTTGTTTTGACATGTTATCTTACCTTTAAAAAACGCAGTTAAAATCAACCGCACTTTATTTGTAGATGCTCCTGTGTGCTCTCACACACAGGATGTTTTTATTAAGCGTAAAGCGGATTTAAAATTTCAGTTTTTAAACCAAATTTCGCGATAGCATCAGCGACCACTTTCGCATCAAATTTGCCTTGTTTTGCAAGTTCATGTAATGCTGCAACCACAACATAACGCGCATCCACTTCGAAGTGTTCACGTAAGTTTTCACGGCTATCTGAACGACCGAAACCATCGGTACCTAATACGTGATAGCTTTGTGCAGGGATGAATGCACGAACTTGTTCTGCAAACAATTTCATGTAGTCAGTTGCTGCAACCGCTGGTGCATCGTTCATTACTTGTGCGATGTAAGGTACGCGTGCTTTTTCAGTTGGGTGTAACATGTTCCAACGTACTGCATCCGCACCTTCACGAGCGACTTCAGTGAATGAAGGCACGCTATATACATCTGAGCTTACGCCATATTCATTTGCAAGGATTTGTGCCGCTTCACGAACGTGACGGAAGATTGCACCTGAACCTAATAATTGAACATGACCTTTGTTGCCTTTCGCTTCAACGGTTTCAAATTTATAAATACCTTTACGAATACCTTCTTCTGCACCTTTTGGCATTGCTGGTTGTTCGTAAGTTTCGTTTAATGTGGTGATGTAGTAGAACACATCTTCTTGTTTTTCACCGTACATACGGTTGATACCGTCTTGTAGGATAACTGCCACTTCATAAACATAAGCAGGGTCATAAGACACACAGTTAGGAATAACAAGAGATTGAATATGGCTGTGACCATCTTCGTGTTGTAAACCTTCACCATTTAATGTTGTACGGCCAGAAGTACCACCGATCATGAAACCGCGAGCTAATTGGTCACCCGCTGCCCACATTAAGTCACCCACACGTTGGAAACCAAACATTGAGTAGTAAATGAAGAATGGAATCATCGGAAGGTTATTTACAGAGTATGAGTTCGCTGCAGCTAACCAAGATGATGCCGCACCTAATTCATTGATACCTTCTTGTAATACTTGACCATCTTTCGCTTCACGGTAGTACGCCACTAAATCACGGTCAGAAGGCACATAGTTTTGACCATGTGGGTTGTAAATACCGATTTGACGGAATAAACCTTCCATACCGAAAGTACGCGCTTCGTCAGCGACAATTGGCACAATTTGTTGACCAATGTTTTTATCTTTCAATAAGGTATTTAAGAAACGTACAAATGCCATTGTAGTTGAAATTGGACGAGCTTGAGCTTCCAATAATGGGGCAAACTCTTCTAATGCTGGCACTTTAAATTCAGTGGTGAATTTTGGTAAACGTTTTGGTAAATAACCATTTAACGCTTTACGTCTGCCGTGAAGATAATTGTACTCTTCCGAACCTTCTGGGAAAGTGATGTATGGATAGTTAGGAATATCTTCATCTTTAATATCTAATTGGAAATGATCACGGAAAGATTTTAAGCTTTCAAGAGACATTTTTTTAGATTGGTGCGCAGTGTTTTTACTTTCTGCTTCAGGAATTTTATAACCTTTAACCATATGCGCTAAAATCACAACAGGTTTACCTGCAGTTTGCGCTTTATGGAATGCCGCATAAAGTTTTTCTGAATCGTGACCACCACGTCTTAATGCCCAGATTTCATCATCTGTCATGTCTGCTACTAATGCAGCGGTTTCTGGGTAACGACCGAAGAAGTGTTCACGAACGTATGCACCATTCTTAGATTTGAAGGTTAAATAGTCACCGTCAACTACTTCCATCATTAATTGGGTTAATTTACCGGAAGTATCTTTAGCGAATAATTTATCCCAGTTAGAACCCCACATAACTTTGATCACTTCCCAACCGGCACCAGCAAATAAACCTTCTAATTCTTGAACGATTTTGCCGTTACCCGTTACAGGACCATCTAAACGTTGCAAGTTACAGCTTACAACAAAGATTAAGTTATCTAAGCCTTCACGTGCTGCGAATGTTAAATCACCTTTTGCTTCGATTTCATCCATCTCACCGTCACCAAGGAAAGCATACACTTTTTGATCTTTGGTGTCTTTTAAACCACGGTTATCTAAGTATTTTAAGAAACGAGCAGTACGGATCGCATTTACAGGGCCTAAACCCATAGATACTGTCGAGAATTGCCAGAATTCAGGCATTAATTTCGGGTGAGGGTAAGAAGAAAGACCTTTGCCTGGTTCACATTCCTGACGGAAATTATTCATTTGTTCTTCAGTAATACGACCTTCAACAAATGCACGAGCATACATACCTGGTGCTGCGTGGCCTTGGAAGAAGACTAAGTCACCGCCGTTTTTATCAGTCGCCGCTTTGAAGAAGTGGTTAAAACAAACTTCATACATGCTTGCTGCAGATTGATAAGTTGAAATATGACCACCTAATTCAAGATCTTTTTTCTGACCACGCAATACCGCCATGATCGCATTCCAACGTACAGCGCTACGAATACGACGCTCAATAGCTTTATCACCTGGGTATGCTGGCTGTTCAGAAAGTGGGATGGTATTAACATAAGGGGTTGTTACGCCACCTTTTGCAATGTTCACGCCACCATTACGTGCCTGATCAATCACCTGATTGATAATGTAATGCGCACGCTCTGCGCCTTCTGCACGAATTAATGAATCAACAGCTGACAACCAATCCTGTGTTTCAATTGGGTCAATATCGTTTACTAAGGTATCTGACATAGTCTTTCCTTATTTTACTGAGTGAAAATGAAGTTTGGTCATGACCAAACACGAAAATCAAGCTTGTTAATCAATGTTACAAACATTTAACAAATCTTGTAAATTTTAGAAGATTTTTTGCAAGAAAGATAGTAGATTTTGACTGTTCTCGTGGTTTTCTTCCAGTTATTTCCACACTTCTGATTAAAAGAGCGGTCATTTTAGGAGGATTTTCTTAAGTTAGCTAAAAGAATACCTCACATATTGCATTCAATACCCACTTTGTTCTAAAGTGCTCGCATACTTTTTTAGCTTTATAGAGGATAAAACATGAATACTACAACTCGCCCGATCTTTTCTCATAAACGAATAGCGCTCGTTGCACATGATAGCTGCAAACAAAACCTGCTCAATTGGGTAAAGAAACACAAAGATGCACTCGCTCCCCATCAACTTTATGCAACAGGTACAACTGGCCATCTATTGTCTAGAGAAACGGGACTTGAAATAGCCTCGCTATTAAGTGGCCCGATGGGTGGTGATCAACAACTTGGCGGACTGATTGCCGAGAAAAAAATTGATATGATGATTTTCTTTTGGGATCCGATGAATGCCGCGCCACATGATCCCGATGTAAAAGCCTTAATGCGTATTGCAACCGTTTGGAATATTCCGGTGGCGATTAATCAAAGCACCGCTGATTTTCTTTTAACATCAAGCTTATTTGAGCAAGAAATCAATATTGATATCCCTGATTATGACGGGTATTTAAAGGCGCGTTTAAATTAACCAAATAAAAAGGAGATAAATTACTTTATCTCCTTTCTCATTATTTAATCATTAATTACTGACCTTGCGCTGCTGCACTCATCATTAACATAAATAACACGCCTTGAACTTGCTCTTCAGGAATCACTTGACCATTAAGTTTGAGTTCGCCCTTTTCAAGCACTAAGTTAAGCGTCACATTTTTATCATTATTCACCACAATATTTTGTGCTGCAGCTTGTTTAGCTTGCTCTTCAATTTGTGCTTTAATCAACGCTTTATCTGCTTCTGGATCTAATTGTGTCATAAGTTTTTCTGCAGCTGCTTTATCCACATGAATATTCACTGCAAAATCTGTAAACTGTTTATATAAACTCCCCGCCATTAAATCAAATTTCGGATCTTTCGCTAACGCCACATTTAAATCTAATGAGACTTTACCCTGGCTATTTGAAATTGACATTGGGTTTAGTTTAAATTGAGGTTGATTATTAAAAATAGCCATACCATGATTTTCAACCCATGAGCTTAAAATTTCAGAGACCATTTCCTGATTAGCATTTTCATCATCACTGACTGATTTGAAAGCAGTGAAAAATGCTTCAATCAATGCATTAGCTGCATTTGCTTCAATATGGTTTAATTCGCTATTGTTAGTTAGTTTTCCAAAATCCTTCCCATCAATAACTATCGAGTCTACCGTATTTTCACCTTTAAGATTCAAAAAATCACCATTAAGTGAAATATCAGATGTTGCTTTAGTACCCTTGTAAATAATAGAAACCGTATCGTCTAAAGAATTAGTGTTAGTCATTTCGATACTTTCAGCTGAAGAAACGCTTTTTCCCGTATAAATATAAGCCCACTTGGTTGGGTTGAATGAGGTTTCAAATTTCAAGCCTTTCATTTTCATTGTTACTGATTTGGGCATAACAACATCTTTGCTCTCTTCTATTTCAATATTATCAAAGTTTGAATTGAAGCTTATTTCATCTGAAACCAGATCATATTTACCCGCACGATCTTTATCAACATCAAAACCTATATTGATATTTGACCAAGCTAATTTATTTTGTGGAGAATTTGGATCTGTCACTTCCCCAGCAGCTAATTCAACTTTACCTTTTGTTGCTAAGCTATAGCTAGTAGAGGCTTGATATTGAACTGGCTTATCCGATTTAAGTAAATCAAATAAAGGTTGGGTTGTTTCATTTTTACCAATCACACCTTGTGCTGAAAACATAGTTGGAACAAAGTTGAATTTTTCTAGCTGATTAAGCGGAAATGGGCCATGATAAAGTTTCGTTGAAAGGGGAATAGTGAATACTTTCCCTTCTTTAGGTAAAGAAATAACTACTTCATCTTCTACTTGAGAGGTAAAGAAACCACGTTCAAACTGTTTATTTTGATAAACAACTTTAAATGAATCAGATAAGCCTAAAGCTTGAGCTTGTTTATTTGCTAATTCAATTTGGCGTAAATATTCAGTTTGTGCTTTTTCCCCGGTAAACCAAGCCCCACCGACACCTACCGCACCGAGAGCCACAATCACACCTAATGCTACGACTGATTTTTTCATTTCGATTCCTTTGTTAAATTAATAGATGATTAAAATTGTCGACAATTTACCACAAAACACAAATTTTTTCTTATTTTTTCAAAATAATTTTATATTTCCCCCTTGAACTTTGTTCAGCTGGACTTATTTTATGAAACAAGAACGGAAATGACCGCACTTTAAAAGGAAGAAAAAATTTAAATCTTGCCTCTTGAAATGCGGAAAAGTATCCACATCTTATTCATCGTAATGATTTACAACGAATTTAAAATTTACTTAGGAGTAACAAAATGGGAAAAATTATTGGTATTGACTTAGGTACAACAAACTCTTGTGTGGCAGTAATGGATGGTGATAAACCACGCGTAATTGAAAACGCAGAAGGTGATCGCACTACTCCGTCAATTATTGCTTATACAAATGATAATGAAATTTTAGTAGGTCAACCGGCAAAACGCCAAGCAGTGACCAACCCGAAAAATACATTATTCGCGATTAAACGTTTAATCGGTCGTCGTTTTGACGATGCTGAAGTAAAACGTGATATCGACATTATGCCATTTGAAATCATCAAAGCAGACAACGGTGATGCATGGGTAAATGTAAAAGGTGACAAACTTGCACCTCCACAAATCTCTGCAGAAGTATTGAAAAAAATGAAGAAAACTGCAGAAGATTTCTTGGGTGAGCCAGTGACTGAAGCAGTAATTACAGTTCCAGCATACTTTAACGATGCGCAACGTCAAGCTACAAAAGATGCAGGTCGTATCGCTGGTTTAGAAGTTAAACGTATCATCAACGAACCAACAGCAGCAGCATTAGCTTACGGTTTAGATAAAGGCCAAGGCAACAAAACTATCGCCGTATATGACTTAGGTGGTGGTACATTCGACTTATCTATCATCGAAATTGATGAAGTAGGTGGCGAAAAAACCTTTGAAGTATTGGCAACCAACGGTGATACTCACTTAGGTGGTGAAGACTTCGATAACCGTGTAATCAACTACTTAGTAGATGAGTTCAAAAAAGAACAAGGCGTGGATTTACGTAACGATCCACTTGCAATGCAACGTTTAAAAGAAGCAGGTGAAAAAGCGAAAATTGAACTTTCTTCTGCACAACAAACTGATGTGAACTTACCTTACATCACTGCAGATGCAACTGGTCCTAAACACTTAAACATCAAGTTAACTCGCGCTAAATTAGAATCTTTAGTAGAAGATTTAGTGGCGAAATCACTTGAACCTGTAAAAGTTGCATTAAGCGATGCTGGCTTAAGTCCATCACAAATTGATGATGTTATCCTAGTGGGCGGTCAAACCCGTATGCCATTAGTACAACAAAAAGTAGAAGAATTCTTCGGTAAAGCGCCTCGTAAAGACGTGAACCCAGACGAAGCCGTTGCAGTTGGTGCAGCAGTTCAAGGTGGTGTATTAGCCGGTGATGTCACTGATGTATTATTGTTAGACGTAACACCGTTATCTTTAGGTATCGAAACTATGGGTGGTGTGATGACTACCTTAATTGAGAAAAACACGACGATTCCAACTAAGAAATCACAAGTGTTCTCAACAGCAGAAGATAACCAAAGTGCAGTAACCATTCACGTGTTACAAGGTGAACGTAAACAAGCATCTGCGAATAAATCTTTAGGTCAATTCAACCTTGAAGGCATCAACCCTGCTCCACGCGGTATGCCACAAATTGAAGTAACCTTCGATATCGACGCTGACGGTATTATCCACGTTTCTGCGAAAGATAAAGGTACAGGTAAAGAACAACAAATCACCATCAAAGCCTCTTCAGGTTTAAGTGATGAAGAAATTCAACAAATGGTTCGTGATGCAGAAGCAAACGCTGAAGCAGACCGTAAATTTGAAGAATTAGTACAAGCTCGCAACCAAGCGGATCATCTTGTACACGCTACACGTAAACAATTAGAAGAAGCCGGTGATAAAGTTCCAGCTGAAGATCGTGCAGCAATTGAAAGCGCATTAAGCGACTTAGAAACTGCAGCGAAAGGCGAAGATAAAGCAGCAATCGAAGCTAAACTTCAAGCGCTTGCAGAAGTTGCTCAAAAACTTGCTCAAGCAGCTCAACCACAAGGTGATGCACAACAAGCTCAAAGCAACAGCAAACCAAATGATGATGTTGTTGATGCAGAGTTTGAAGAAGTGAAAGATAACAAATAATTTCACTTGAACCCAAATCGAAGGGCGTAGCAATACGCCCTTTTGGTGTATTCATCAACCACAATTTTTCCTGACTTTATTTAAAAAAGTGACGTCAGGAAAAATAAACCAGGAGGATAAATGGCGTTAAAACTCTACCCAATCATACAACAACGCTTAAATAACGACATAGCAAATGAGATGATCCCAACCCTTTGGCAAAACAATTTCGATAAACTACCACAAGGCCATTATTGTTATGGCATTTATTTTAATTATGCGACGAATCACCAAGCAGACTATGATTTTGCGATTGCAAGTGAGGTTGTATTAGAAACCGATATCCCGGTGATTGAAATTAAAGATTTGAGTTTCTATGAAGTTTTTCGTTGCAACATGGATGAAATTTATCAAACATGGCAACTGATCTGGGAAAAAGAACAACAAGGTTTACTTAAGCGGGCTTATTCGGTGGATTTTGAAAAATACCACCCTGATGGTTTGGTAGAAATTTATATCGCTGTTGAACCACATTGCTAAGCTCAAAGTGCATAAAATTTTATAAAAAATGACCGCACTTTATCCCCGAAACAAACACAACAAAGGAAAAAAATGAAATTTGAAACAAAATGCCTCCATGCTGGCTATAGCCCTAAAAACGGTGAGCCACGTGTTCAACCTATCGTACAAAGCACGACTTATACCTACGATTCTGCAGAAGAAATTGGCAAGCTATTTGATTTGCAAGCTGCAGGTTATTTCTATACTCGCCTAGCAAACCCAACGACAAATGCAGCAGAAGAAAAAATTACGGCACTTGAAGGTGGCGTAGCCACAATGTGTACTGCTTCAGGTCAATCTGCGGTTTTCTATGCGATGTTGAATATTTTAGAAGCCGGTGATCATTTTATTTCCTCTTCTTATGTGTATGGCGGTACTTACAATTTATTTGCTCATACCTTCAAAAAAATGGGCATCGAAGTGAGTTTTGTGGATCAAGACTTACCGCTTGAAGAGCTCAAAAAAGCGATTTGTCCAAATACAAAAGCGGTCTTTGCTGAAACTATTGCTAACCCTGCTTTACGAGTATTAGATATTGAAAAATTTGCTGCCTTAGCGAAAGCTGCAGAGGCGCCATTATTAGTTGATAACACCTTTGCCACCCCCTATTTTTGTCGTCCAATCGAATTTGGCGCAAACGTGGTCATTCACAGCACATCTAAATATTTAGATGGTCATGCTATTGCCTTAGGTGGATCCATTACTGATGGTGGTAACTTTAATTGGAATAACGGCAAATATCCGCAATTAAGCACGCCAGACCAAACTTATCATGGTTTAGTTTATACAGAAACCTTTGGCCCTGCGGCTTATATTGTCAAGGCACGTGTGCAATTAATGCGTGATTTAGGTGCTACTCCTGCCCCACAAAATAGTTTCTTGTTGAATGTAGGCATGGAAACCCTTGCTCTTCGCATGCAACGTCATTATGAAAATGCACAAGCTGTAGCAGAGTTTTTAGAAAAACATCCGCAAGTTGCTAAAGTAAATTATCCTGGCTTACCAAGCTCACCAGATTACGCGCTCAAACAAAAATATCTACCTAACGGTTTGTGTGGTGTCATTTCCTTTGAGATTAAAGGTGACAAAGAAACCGCGGCAAAATGGTTAAACGCATTGCAAATGACCTCACGTGAAGTACACGTAGCCGATATTCGTACTTGTGCGTTACATCCAGCGACTTCAACGCATCGCCAATTAAGTGAAGCTGAACTAGAGCAAGCCGGTATTTCTGCAGGGCTTATTCGTCTCTCTTGCGGTATTGAAAATATCCAAGATATTTTAGCTGACTTAGAGCAAGCATTCTCTGCAGCGAAATAAGTATTATAAGGCAGGCAAATTGCCTGCCACTTTAAATAGAGAGATAAAAGCGTTCAGCTTATCGCCTATTTTTATTTGTTTACTTATCTTAATAGTAAGCAAACAAAAACAAGTATAAATTAACGTATTTACCCTTGATATTTCTGTCTTAGGCATCATTTTTATTGTTAGGTATGTTGTTATGCAGTACCACACAATAACAAAATAAAATTTTTTAAATTTATATTTTTAAACGGAAAACGAAAACATTATGGCAAAGAAAGATTATTACGACGTTCTTGGTGTTGAACGTGGCGCAGATGAAAAAGCAATTAAACGTGCTTACAAAAAACTCGCCATGCAATATCACCCTGATAGAACCAAAGGTGATAAAGCCAAAGAAGAAAAATTTAAAGAAATCCAAGAAGCCTATGAAATTTTAGGTGATAAAGAAAAGCGTGCCGCTTACGATCAATATGGTCATGCAGCCTTTGAACAAGGTGGCATGGGGGGCAGTGGTTTCGGTGGCGGATTCAGCGGCGCTGATTTCGGTGATATTTTTGGTGATATGTTCGGCGATATTTTTGGCGGTGGCGGACGTGGTCGTCAGCGTGTAGTACGCGGTGAAGATTTACGTTATGACATCCAAATCACGTTAGAAGAAGCCGTAAAAGGTACAACCAAAGATATCCAAATCAATACACTTGCTCACTGTGATAGCTGTGATGGCTCTGGTGCAGAAAAAGGATCGAAAGTTGAAACATGTCCAAGCTGTCATGGTTCTGGTCGTGTTCGTCGTCAACAAGGTTTCTTCGTAACTGAAGCGGTTTGTCCTACTTGTCATGGCTCGGGTAAGAAAATTGAAAAACCATGTAAAAGCTGCCATGGCGAAGGCCGTGTTCACAAGAAGAAAAACCTTTCTGTTAAAATCCCGGCAGGTGTGGATACCGGAAACCAATTACGCTTAAGTGGTGAAGGCGCAGCGGGTGAAAATGGTGCACCAGCAGGCGATTTATATGTGGTGATTCACGTTAAAGAACATCATATCTTTGAACGTGATGGCAATAATCTCTACTGCGAAGTGCCAATCAGTTTCTCAATGGCAGCGTTAGGGGGTGAAATTGAAGTCCCAACCTTAGATGGTAAAGTGAAACTCAAAATCCCTGCGGAAACCCAAACAGGCAAACTGTTCCGTATGCGTGGTAAAGGGGTGACCTCTACACGTAGCGGCTACGCAGGCGATCTCATTTGTCGAGTAGTGATTGAAACACCAGTAAACTTAAATAAAGAACAAAAAGAATTATTAGAAAAACTGGAAGAAAGTTTGAAAGGGCAAAAATCGCACAGTCCGAAATCTTCAAGCTTTTTAGACGGTGTGAAGAAATTCTTTGATAACTTAGGTAAGTAATCCTAAACAGAAAGTGCGGTCAATTTTAAAACTATTTTGAAATTGACCGCACTTTTATTTTATAAGCAATAATTTTACACAACAGAAATGGCTTTTATTTGTACATAAACATCCATGCCTTGAGCAAAATGCAATTCATTAAACGCCCATTTACTGATACTTGCCCAAACTTTATGCCCCTCCACCAACACCGCAATATCAATGCGATTCTCTTGCGGAACGATTTGTACAATTTGCCCTCGTAAGATATTACGAATGCTCGTTTGCTCTGGCTTGCTGAGAGTGAGTGATACATCCGAACTATAAATACAGACGCGTACTTTTTCATTCGCTTGATGATGCACTTCGTTAATCCAAAGCTGTTGCTCGCCCAAAGAAAGTGCGGTCATTTTATAGGTTGGATTATGTAAATATACTGGCAATGCCAATACACTACTCTGTTCCGATTCGCCTTTCCAAGGAGCAAATAACGGACTGTTCCACACATTTTCTAAGGTGTCATAGGCTTTCACTTTGCCGTTTTCCATCAGTACAACGCGATCGGCCAAACGCAATAATTCATCTAAACTGTGCGTCACATATAAAATAGGCACATTAATTTCTTTGGATAGACTTTCTAGATATTGCATAAGCTCACGTTTGCGAGGCACATCTAAAGCTGAAAGTGGTTCATCCATTAACAAAATATCAGGATCTGTTAATAAGGCTCGCCCAATCGCCACACGTTGTTTTTCGCCACCCGATAAAGTAAGTGGATAGCGTTTGAGTAATGGTTCAATACCAAGTAGCTGAACGATATAGTCAAAGTCTTCACGACTGACATTCTTCATGCCATAACGTAAATTGCCTTTGACGTTGTAATGCGGAAATAAACGCGCATCTTGGAATACGTAACCAATTTTACGCTGATGTACGGGAAGATTTTCACCGTTCTCTACATCCACCAAAGTGCGGTCATTTAAACGAATAAATCCTTGATCGGGATGAGTTAAACCACTCACCAAATTAATCAATGAGGTTTTACCCGAACCCGACAAACCAAAAATAGCCGTCACACCTTGAGTTGGCAATTGTAGATCCGCACGTAAGGTTAGGCGGCCTAATTGTTGTTGTACATTAATGTGTAGCATCGCCTTGCCCCAATTTTTTCTGCATCCGTTTGCTCAATGCTTCGGAAAGCAATAAAGAAATTAATGAAAGGATCACCGCAAACAAACAAAGGCGTGCTGTTTGTGCTTCTGCGCCTGGTGTTTGGATGAATGAATACATCGCTAAAGGAATGGTTTGTGTTTCCCCCGCAATATTGGAAACGAAAGTAATAGTCGCACCAAACTCCCCTAAAGAGCGTGCAAAACCTAATACTAAACCTGCCAATACACCAGGTAGAGAAAGGGGCAATGTAATCGTAAAAAAGACTCGCCAAGGCGAAGCGCCAAGCGTTTGTGCAGCTTGCTCTAATTTAAAATCAATGCTTTCCAAGGAAAGACGAATCGCTCGTACGACCAATGGAAATGCCACCACCGCTGAAGCTAATACCGCCCCCTTCCAGCTAAAGCCGAAGGATAAGCCAAACCATTGATATAAATACTTGCCAATAAAGCCATTACGTCCCATGGCGACTAATAATAAATAACCGATAACCACCGGTGGTAACACCAAAGGCAGATGAATAATTCCGGTAATCAAAGACTTACCGTAAAATTCCTTACGAGCCAGTAACCAAGCAATAAAAATTGCGAAGGGCAAACTCCAAAGCATAGAACTCAATGCGACACTCATGCTTAAGTGAATCGCATCCCATTCCATCGGGCTTAATTGAAACCAAGAGAGCAAAATATTTCCTTGTGTATATATCGATATGACGAAATTTCTTTAGAGATAACAAAAAGGACAGTTGCCTGTCCTTTCTTTATAAAGTCTAAGCTCATTATTTCACAGAGAAACCATATTCAACAAATATTTTTTTCGCTGCGCTCGATTCTAAGTAATTAAGGAAATCACGAGTATCCGCGTTGTCATGATCTTTTAAAATCGCAACCGGATATTCAACTGGTTTATAGCTATCTTTAGGGAATACACCTACTGCTTTCACGTCTTTACTCACTTTCGCATCGGTGCTATACACAATACCGTAAGGGGCTTCAGTACGTTCAACTAAGGCTAATGCACCACGCACATCTTTCGCACGTGCTAATTTATCTTTAACTTGATCCCATAAATTTAATTTGGTTAATGACTCTTCAGCATATTGTCCTGCAGGAACATGCGCAGGATCACCCACAGATAAATAGCTATCTTTTAAACCTTTGATCCATTCACCTTTAGCAATATCCACTGAATTAACAGCACTTTTAGCCGGCGCAATTAATACTAATTCATTGCCTGCTAATACTTTTTCAGTTTCTTTTACAGTGAGATTTTTATCTGATAAATATTTCATCCATTTGTTGCTAGCTGAAATAAATAAGTCTGCAGGTGCACCTTCTTCAACTTGTTTTGCAAGGGTGGAAGAAGAAGCAAAAGAGAAAACCACGGTATTATTTGGCTTTTCAGTTTGATATTGATCCGCAATTTGTTTTAACGCATCAGTCATTGAAGCTGCTGCAAACACAGTCACTTTTGCTGATGCAGCAAAAGATATGCCCATACCCGCAATTAAAAGTGCGGTTGCAAATTTAGTTAATTTCATTATTTATCTCCTATATAAATGAAACTATATATAAAAAAATATACTACGGGTAAATTATAACTTGAATTTTTAAATAAGCATACAGAAAAACTTAAAGATCAAGTAAAATAAACAGAATTGTGTATTAGGAGGATATGATGAAACAAACTGAAATTTTACTAACGATCAAACTTCATCAAGAATTATTTATTGATCCAAAACGTGTTCGCCTCTTAAAAGAAATTAAAGAATGTGGCTCAATCAACCAAGCAGCCAAAAACGCCAAAGTAAGCTATAAAAGTGCTTGGGATCACCTTGAAGCGATGAATAAAATCAGCCCCAAACCGCTTTTAGAACGTAATATCGGTGGGAAAAATGGGGGCGGTACCTCATTAACCACTTATGCCGAGCGTTTGCTGCAGCTTTATGATTTGCTCGAACAAACACAAGAGCATGCCTTTCATATTCTACAAGATGAGACGATCCCGCTAAACAGCCTACTTTCAGCAACGGCAAAATTCTCCTTACAAAGTAGCGCACGCAATCAATTTTTCGGTAAGGTGGCAAGCCAACATATTGTAGACTCTCGCTGCATTGTTGCAGTAAATATTCAGGATTTGCCTCATCCATTACATGTTTCGATCACAATGCGCAGTGCTGAGCGTCTCAGACTGATAACTGAAAAAGAAGTGATGGTTATGTTTAAAGCCCCTTGGGTGAAAATTAGTGCCACCCCATTAGAAGAAAAAAATAACCTCTTCCAAGCGACTATTCTTTCAATGGAAAACGAAGAAGCCATTGTGCAATTAAAGGACAGCTCAATTGAATTTTGTGCCAGCATTCATAGCAAAGATGGTTGGAAAGTGGGACAAGATGTGTGGTTACACGTGGATCCAGAACAGATTATTTTGGCAACATTGAAATAATCCTAGAAACAAAAAGTGCGGTCAAAATTAACCGCACTTTTTTATTTTCGTTTATAACGCAATCTCATCAATTGAGCGTCCGAAACTCGGCAAAAAGACCTGTAAAAAATAATCCATTTCTTGGCTGTGCCATTGTTCCATTAAATTTTCTAAGCGTTTTTTCGCTGTTTTAAATTCATGGTTACCATGCTCTAATTCAAACTGAGCCTTGATATACGCACAAATCAAATCTGCTTGTTTTACTATATGCTTTTCTTCTGGGCTAAATTGCTCGCTATCTAAGTATGGCGCGAAACTGTCCTGCAATTCAGTCGGGAGCAAACTAATTAAATGCAATTCTGCAGCCGCTTCAATATCTTTATAAGCATGAGTGATTTCAGAATTGAAATACTTAATTGGGGTCGGCAAATCACCGGTGAAAATTTCTGAGGTATCATGATACATCGCCATCACCGCAATACGTTCAGGATTGACTTCCCCACCAAAAAATTGATTTTTAATAATGGCTAAGGCTTGTGCCACAAAGGCTACTTGCAGGCTATGCTCCGCCAAGTTTTCCTTTTCAATATTGCGCATCAATGACCAACGCTGAATTAAGCGAAGACGATCTAAACAGGCAAAAAAGTGACTGGTTTTAACTTCCACAATATATCCTTAATTAGATGGCAACTCTTCAATAATCACGGGAAGATCAATTATTTTACCTAAACGCGAAATTGTGATGATGACTTCTGTATTCGGTTTAGTATCACTGATAATTTGCATCATTTCACGGATAGAGAGGTTATCTTGTTTATTTAAACGTAAAATCACATCACCTACTTGGATGCCCGCTTTCGCTGCAGGGCTATTGGCAGTCACGCCTGTAATCACGATACCACCATTTGAATTAGCGGTAATTTCACTTTGTACCCCAAAATAACCACGAATCACGCGTCCATCGCGAATAATTTTATATAACACATCATTAGCGATACTAATTGGAATCGCAAAATTTAACCCTTCTGCAATTTCATTGGCTGTTTTACCAATACTTAACGTGCTGATCCCTACTAATTCGCCAGCTGAGTTAATCAACGCGCCACCAGAGTTACCGCGGTTAATTGATGCATCTGTTTGAATAAAGTTTTGACGACCTAAAGAATCCCCAACGGCACTACGCCCTACCGCACTAATAATCCCTTGGGAAACACTTTGACCAAGGTTATATGGATTACCAATAGCAAGAGCAATATCACCAACTCGTACTTGGCGTTCTTTATTTTGTGGAATGGTAGAAAGATTGGTTGCTTTGATTTTTAATACCGCAAGATCCGTCAAATTATCCGAACCAATTAAATTCGCTTCATAAATATTGCCGTTTTGCAGTGCGACTACAATTTGATCAGCATTTTGAATAACGTGTTTATTGGTAAGAATATAACCGTCTTTGGTCATAATCACGCCAGAACCTAAGTTATTTACCTGTAATTGATCGCTATCATTAATGCTAGCAGAAGAAAAAGATCGGTTATACACGTTCACGACGGCAGGAGAAGCAATTCTCACAGCACTATTAAACGAAACGATATCATCAGCAGAGAAAAGGCTGCTGTTATTGAGCTTAGGAACGGCAAATAAAATAACACCTGCCGCAGCAAGCCCCCAAAGGGCGGAGTGGAAAAGTTTTTTAAACATTTTTTATTCTTTTATTAATAAGTTAGGTAAATAACTGAGCTTTAAATCATCCCCAATTCTTTCACATTCTTGCAATTGCCACAATGGGGCATCCGCAAGTTTTTCTAAATGTGGGAGTTGGCATAATCCTCGAGCGTTATCCCCCAGGAGTTTCGGGGCGACATAAATGATTAATTCATCTACAGCATGTTGTTCAATCAAGCTACCCGCTAAATTGGCGCCGGTTTCAACCCAAACAGAATTCACTTGTCTCTTGCCTAATTCTGTCATCAATAGATCAAAATCATAGTTTTCTGGCAGTAAAATTTGTTCACAGAAATCAGGGAATACAGACATATCCCGTGGAATTGAACCCACAAGCCAAACTGGTGAATGGGTATGAAACAATTGATGGTTTGGTTGAACTCGATTTTTAGAATCTAAGATTATGCGAATAGGTTGACGTACAGTATCTTCAGCATATTCCGCTTTTAGCTCATCGGGGAATTGATTCCAACGCACGTTCAAGCTTGGATCATCGGCTAACACCGTAGCACTTGTGGATAAAAGTGCGGTCGCTTTAGCTCGCATTTTTTGTACATCTGCACGGGCTGCTTCACCCGTGATCCACTTACTTTCACCGCTCGCCATGGCTGTTCGGCCATCTAAACTCATGGCTAATTTTAGCTGCACATAAGGCTTGCCAGTTCGCATACGTTTGAGAAAACCTTTATTTAAAGCTTCTGCTTGTTCGTTCAATAAATTGACCGCACTTGGTATGCCTGCATCGGCTAACATTTTCAGGCCTTTTCCTGCCACTTGAGGATTAGGATCTGCCATGGCTGCGACAACTCTACTGACCCCCGCTTCAATTAAACCTAATGCACAAGGTGGTGTGCGGCCATAATGAGAACAAGGTTCAAGCGTCACATAAGCAGTTGCGCCTTTCGCTTTCTCACCGGCATCTGCCAACGCCACACGTTCTGCATGAGGCTGACCGGCTTTAAAATGAAACCCTTTCCCGACAATTTCACCGTTTTTAACTAACACACATCCTACGGATGGATTAGGCGTAGTGGTATACTGCCCTTTTGCCGCAAGCTCAAGAGCCAGTTGCATAAATTTCACGTCATCAGGGGAAAAGATGTCACTCATACTAATCCTTTAAGCTTTCAATTTCTTTGGTGAATTCATTGATATTATCAAAGCTCAAATAAACGGACGCAAAACGGATATACGCCACTTTATCTAATTCTTTCAGCTCATTCATGGCTAATTTACCTACGAGATGACTTGGCACTTCGCGCTCACCCGTCGCACGTAATTGGATAATAATATGGCTGATGGCTTTTTCCACATCATCCGAACTTACAGGGCGTTTTTCTAACGCATGTTGAATACCGCTACGCAATTTATCTTCATTAAACGGCTCGCGTGACCCATCATTTTTAATAATTTTTGGCACCACTAATTCGGCCGTTTCAAAGGTGGTAAAGCGTTCATGACAATTCCCACATTCCCGACGACGACGCACTTGATACCCATCAGAAACCAAACGGCTGTCAATCACCTTAGTTTCTTCAGTTGAACAAAACGGACAACGCATTTTAGATCCTTTTCAAAATTATTCTTAAGCCAGTATCTTATCAAAAATCCAGGATCTTTTCGATCTGAAGATCCGCTTTAAGACAACATTTCTCCAAACCAAGAGGTGGTTTGTTTCACCAACTGCAAGAGACCATCCTGCGATTTAAATTGTTCTGTTTGACCCAACACCCTCGCCCAATAAGGATCAGCCTTTCTATAACCATAGTTATCACCTTTCGCAAGGGATTCGATATTCGTCAAAACATTGTCAAAATTGACCGCACTTTCATCTTTTTCAATAAACTTCGCTATATTTTCCGTTGGAATGAGCTGAATTTGTTGCTGGCTTTGTAAATAAGCCTCTACATACATTTTCAGTTTCTCAAGTGCAGTTGATTTTTCTATTGTTTTTAATGTTAAATCCTTATCTTTAGCGATAATGCGTGGTGGCAGTGCATTCTCTTTTGTCGCCAGTTGAATGAGATAATAAAGCCATGGGCGAATACGATAACGCTCTTTATATTTTGCAAATCGCCATTCAATTATCTGATTTTCATCATCAAATAATGGCTCCATATAGCCAAACAAGCGAATATTGCCTTGTGCCGTTTCCACCACAAAATCAACACTCTCACTATGTGGTGAAGAATAATCCTTAATTTTCTCTTTAAAAGCCAATACATCAGCACGAATAGATTGCGCACAGACTTCCGCAAACTCGCCGCGTGGCATGATGCCTTTTACTCGCTGTTTGGCGAAATAATCATTAAATTGCGCTTCCTCTAAATGCAATAACGCATTACTAATGCGATAATGATCCAAAGCATTTAACGTGAAGTTTTCACTTTCTTCAATGCGATCATCTTCATCTCGGAAATACACGCCAAGCTGCTTTTCAAAAAAGAATTTCACTGGATTTTCAACAAAACTCACAAAACGATCGAGTTCAATTTCCGTTATTGGCTCTTGATTTTCGCCCATCGGCACAACAAATTCATGACATTTTCTTTCTTGGAATTGCGCAATCGGCAGCCATTTTTTCGCAAAAGAGCGGTTAATTTTCCCTTCATTTTGGAAATTACTTGGACTAAACGCTGTCATTGGATGTTGTTCAATCCTCAAGCTATTTTCTGAATAATGATTAATATAATCAATTAACTGGCTCACCAATACTGAAGGCTCTTTGGGTTGATTATCAATAATCGAACAGCCCACATAACTCACATAAAAATGAGATCTTGCGGCCAGTAAGGCTTCAAGGAATAAGTAACGATCATCATCTCGATGAACACGATCGCCTTTTTGATGATGATATTGCATTAAGTCAAAACTATTTGGTGTATGACTGCGTGGGTAATCCGCCTCATTCATCCCAAGCAAACACACCACTTTGAAAGGAATGGAACGCATTGGTAAAAGTGTGCAGAAATTCACTTTCCCCGCTAAGAAACGAAGGCTGTTTGGTGTTTCTTCTAAACGTGCAGACATCACTTCCGCAATCACATCCGCTTGCAAGATTTCTTCAAAATTGACGGTCTGCAAATCATCGGCAAAGGCATTGATACAATCTTGAATATAAAATAAGGTATCTGCAGTTTCTTCATTTTGCACAAAGAAATCCGTCAAAAGTGCGGTTAATTTTTCACGCCATTTTTCAATGCTGTGTGCCTTTTGCAAGTCTTGATGCCATTTATTTAAGGCCGTAAAAAATTGATTCACCGCACCGACTAACTGCCCTTTCAATCCATAGCTACTATCAAGTCCAAGACTGTCTTGCCAAACGCCTTGTTCTTCACGCATCGCATAGCCTAAAGTCATACGTTCAAGCCCCGCCTGCCAGGCGTTAAAATTTAGTGTATTCTGCTGTTTTTCTAAACCAAAGCGAATACCCGACTCTTTCACCCATTCGCGAATTTGTTCAAGATCTGCAAGGGCAATATTAAAACGTTCACGAATAGCGGGAATATCCAATAAAGCCAGTACTTCTTCCGCGCCAAACTGACTTTCTCTTAAATTTAACAGGGAAAGATAGCTAGACACGATCACATCACTTTCAGACAATCTACTGTCAGAAATAGAGAATGGAATAACAGGTGCATCCGCACTATTCGCACCAAAGACAGCCTGAATATAAGGCGTATATTGGTTAACATCGGCCACCATGACCACCACATCTTTTGGTGTAATCTGTTCTTCTTTTGGCTTATGCTGATTTTGATTGAATAAATCCAACAAATAATCATGCAGCACTTCAACTTCTCGCATCGCGCTATGGCAAGATTTCACGACCAAAGAGCGGTCATTTTTCGCGACATTTAATGCACCATGACTTAACGTCAAAATTTGATTTTGGATCTGCCCTAACAACGTTTTTTCGGGAAGTTCTGCATAGTAATCACGGGAAATAGCTTGAATATTCTCCTCATCACGCACTAATTGATAGAGAAAATCTCGTCCCATTTTTCCCCAAGAGGCTAAAAGCGGATTTCCGCTGAACAATTCTTCTTGTTGATTAGTATAATCAAGGTCAGCAGGTTCCCATGACATTTGCTCGGCTGAAATTAAAGGCTTCATATCGTTGCTTTCTTGCACGAAACGCTGTCTTTCTAATAAATAGAATTTACTCAGATCTCGCAAATCGCCCCAATATTCTTGACATGGATTATTGAAGAATAAATGCACGTCTGTTTTAGCTGAAATACCTTGGAAAATATTGAGATAAACCGTTGGCAATGCTGGAATACCAAAAATAAAAATACGTTCTGGTAAGTTGAGTGTCGCATTGGGATCACGACATAATGCTAAAAATTGTTGATTGAGTGCAGCACGATGTTTTGCTTTTCCACCGAAATCACGTTGGACATCTGCTACCAAGGCTCGCCATAAAATTCCCTGCCAGTGAATATTGCCTTTAATTTGAGAAAGAAAGGTAGGATTTAACGCCGCCCCCCCCTGCTTTTGCTGATTAATTTGAGTCAAGATCTTTTCATCGTTATTTTCTTCCCATGCAGCAATCCATTCGGGACGATAGACGAGATATTGGTCAAATAAATCGGCAACTTTTAGGCTTAATTGATAAAGTTTTTGCTGTTCTGACGCAGGTGAAGACGCTAAATATTTTTTTAATGGTTCAAATTCTTTTTGCTGTAAAAAGGTAGGGATTAATCGCATTAATCGCCATAACGTTGAATCTTTTTCAAAAGGGTTTTGCGTGGAAACATTCGGCAAATTATCGGCGTAAAGTTTCCAAATAAAACTGGAAGGCATGGGGAATTGAAAATTCGCTGCAACGCCGCGTTTTTTAGCAATTTCCATTTGCAACCATTGTGCCATACCCGGACTTTGCACCAACACAATGTCAGATTGAAACGGATCTTGTTGCGGTAAATTTTCCAACAGTGAAACTAAAATATCCTTTTGAATTTCTGGCTGGTTTGAATAATAAGTAACGAACAAAGTAACGCCCTTTTGAAAGCAAAAACAATGCGTTATTTTACTCGCTTTTCAATAAAAATTCACCTTGAGGATAGCGTATATTCACCTGCTGATGACTGCATTGAATTGCAAATTGAATGCCATTTTGTTGTACGCTATTTTCACAAGACAAGCCTAAAAACTGACGTTGAGCCTGATTTTCAGCAATTTGAATCGCCTGAAATTCTTGAAAAACGCTGACCGCACTTTTCCGTTGCTCAGTCGTCCATCGGTTAAAAATCAAAAATAACCCACTGAAAATCGATAAGGCTAATAAAAGTGACATTAACGACATGCCTTTATTCACTTTGATCTTGCGCACTTAAATCACTCCAACTTTTATCCACCAAACGCCATTGGCTATATTCTTGTACGAGTTTTGTCACCACGGCTTTACCGTAAGCCACCGTCACGCCCTCCTCTAACTTAAGCGAACCACCTGTAATCACTGCACCGCTTATTCGCCCTTTGCCAGTTAAGGTTAAATTTTCTTCCGCTAACAGAATACCACTCACATTCCCTTTAATTTCTAATTGGCTTTGCGTTATCCAATACACTTGTGATGTTTTTTGAGTAGTTAAAGTAGTATCTACTTTCACAAAGTGCGGTTGAAAATCAGCTTGTTTTTCGCTGGAAATAAAATCTCGCAGCATAGTTTCATTAATGCCTTTTGTGGGCGATTTCTTAAATAACTCTGCACGTTTACACCAAACAGAATAGGCGACTTTATCCTCTGCCCCTGAAGACTCGAAAAAGACTTGTTTCACTTTTTCAGAACCATTTAAAGGCAAGTTTTGGCAAATGTGCGTTTGTTGTTGCTGACTGATTTTCTGTAGCGCCAGGCTTTGTTCTACATAATATTTTCGCTGACTCATTTGAGCTCGAAAAAATGCAAAGATCTGTTCATCAAATAATAAGATCAGCGCCAATAAGCCTGAAAGTAAAATCAGTGCCGTCAGTGTCACAATCCCTTTTTTCATGATCATTCTTCTTGATTTAATAAAGGCACCACAAGCGAAGTTTCATATTGAATATGCTTATGTGCTGCAAGATGCCCTGCGAGTTTAATTTCAATCCCTTTCCCTGCCTTTAACCAATCAAAACGTAATTGAGAAATCTCAAACTCTTTTTCATCCAATAAATCTGTCCATCCACCACCAGCGTTACAAGTAGATTGCGCTAAAGCACGCTGACACTCTGCTGAACGGCAATCCGCATTTACCGCATTTTTATAAGTTTGTTTAGTTTCGATCATTTTGCCGTTAAGTTTGTAACCAAATAGCTCTTTTTCGATATTTTTTGCCACATTTTTAACGCCATTTACGCAGGTATTTTTTGTGTATTTTTCACCAATACAACCATTACTATTCAAATCATAAAAAAATAAGGCACAGCTATTTGATGGTGCATTGTCTGCTTGAGCAATGGTTATTGCTGTGCCCTTTTCGTCTAATTCGAATAAAGCCAGATTATCTTCAATGAGTTTTTGGTTTGCGGCTCGAAAGCCTACGCGACGCAGATCTTTCCCGATGAGTTGAATTGTGCGTTGTAATTCCGCTTGTAATTTGAGTTGTAACATTAAACGCTGATTTTGCTGTTGAGTTTGGACATAAAACTGTGCAACCAATAACAATAATAAAGCGGATAAGCCAAGTGAAATCAACAAACTCACCAATGTTTCGCCTTTTAGAGGTTTCATCTTGTACATGCACTCGCCACTTGATCAGACTTTAATTTAATACTGCCCACATTGAAAAAAGAAAACAATGTTCGATGTTCTTCAGCCTGTAACATAAAACAATTCGTTTCCATGGTATTTCTAGCCCCATTAAATTTCACCGCCACTTCTGACGGATATAATTTAGGGCCAATCAGCATCGTTTTCCCTTCAAAATAAGGATAGTAAAAATGCGCATAAAGGTTTTTAGGACAATTCTGGGGATGAAAACAATCACAAAAATGATCGCTTTTTACTTGAGCCGTGATACACCAACGTTGATTTGCTGTATCTCGATTGGCCAAAATAAACCAAATCGCCGATGAGTTTTCTGCCCTCGCTTGAATATTACGTAAGAAAAAATAAAGCCGTTGTTGCTCTTTTTCGAGAAAATATTTGGGATCGTTTTTCTGCCATTTAGGCAATGCAAACGCTAACGTTAAGCTTAAAATAAATAATACAATCAAAGTTTCTAATAAGGTTATCCCTTTATACATAAAATGCCTTCTTTTTTGACCGCACTTTAAAAGTCCTTTAGAAGAAAGCCAAATTGGCTACTTTATTTTTGCGATACTGATCGCAAATTTCCTTTAAAAAACGGGAAAAACCGTGAATTAAACATTTTCAACTGGCTATTTACTAAAACTCCCTTATAATAGGCGACCTATTTATCTGTTCTTTAAAATCTGGTGGAAATATGAATCCAATGTTAAATATCGCTATTCGTGCGGCACGAAAAGCGGGCAACGTGATTGCTAAAAACTATGAGCGCCGTGATGACATCCAAACAAGTAAAAAAGGTATTAATGATTATGTAACTAGCGTCGATAAAGCCGCTGAAGCTGAGATCATTGAAATTATCCAAAAATCTTATCCTGATCACACAATTATCAGTGAAGAACGTGGTGCATTAGAAGGCAAAGACAGCGATATTCAATGGGTGATTGATCCACTAGATGGCACAACCAACTTTGTAAAAGGTTTGCCACATTTCTCTGTTTCTATTGCTATCCGTGTAAAAAACCGTACCGAAGTGGGTGTGGTTTACGATCCTATTCGTAATGAATTATTCACTGCTGTGCGTGGTGAAGGCGCAAAATTAAATGAAGTGCGTTTACGTGTCGATAGCCAAAATGAACTTAACGGGGCAATTTTAGCCACCGGTTTCCCATTCAAACAACCAAGCTTAATGCCAACTCAATTTGCGATCATGAATAACTTAATTGATGAAGCAGCAGATTTCCGTCGTACGGGTTCTGCCGCATTAGACCTTTGCTATGTCGCTTCTGGTCGCGTTGACGGTTATTTCGAAATGGGCTTAAAACCTTGGGATTGCGCAGCGGGTGATTTAATCGTGCGTGAAGCAGGCGGTTTAGTATGTGATTTCAATGCGGGTCACGGCTATTTACGCTCAGGCAACATCGTGGCGGCTCCAGCGCGTATTTTAAAAGAAATGCTAAATAAAATTCAGCCTTGCCTAACTGAACAAGTTAAGTAAGTCCCAATAAAAAGTGCGGTGAATTTCACCGCACTTTTTTTATGACTAATTTCTGTCGAGTGGTTTTCTATTTTCTTCCGTTTCCGGCTCAAGATCTAATTTTGCCATAAGAAGCTGATCGCCATCTTCTTCCGGATTACCTGTGACTAACAACTTGTCACCATAGAAAATGGAATTCGCTCCCGCCATAAAGCACATCGCTTGCATTTCTTCACTCATGCCTTGACGACCTGCAGAAAGACGAACATAACTTTTCGGCATAGTAATACGTGCAACGGCAATAGTGCGAACAAACTCTGTCCAATCTAAATCAGCTGCATCTGCCATTGGTGTGCCTTCTACTTTCACTAATTGGTTAATTGGCACGGACTCTGGTTGCGGATCAAGATTTGCCAAACTTGCAATGAGACCAGCTCGCTCTTTACGAGTTTCGTTCATGCCCACAATACCGCCACAGCAAACTTTCAAACCGACACGACGAACTTTTCCTAACGTACTTAAACGATCATCAAAACGGCGTGTACCAATGACATTGTGATAATTCTCTGGCGCGGTATCAAGATTGTGGTTGTAATAATCCAATCCTGCATCTTTTAACTCTTCCGCCATACCATCTTGCAACAACCCAAAGGTACCGCAAGTTTCTAAACCAATATCTTTTACCGCACGAATAATCGCCGTCACTTTTTCCATATCCTTTGGTTTTGGCCCTCTCCATGCCGCGCCCATACAAAAACGTCCTGCACCACGTGCTTTCGCAATTTTGGCCTTTTCGACAATTTCATCAATATCCAAGATCTGCTGATTTTGTACGCCTGTTTGATAACGTGCTGATTGTGGGCAATAACTACAATCCTCTGGACAGCCACCCGTTTTAATCGACATCAACGTCGATAACTGTATTGCACCAGGGTTGAAATGCTCTCGATGCACTTGAGCCGCACGATAGACTAATTCTAAAAAAGGTGTTTCAAATAACGCTTCGACTTTACAAACAGACCAATACTCTACTGATGGATGGGGCGTAATAGATGAAAGCTGTACTACATTTGTTGTGGTCATTATATTTTCCTCGTTTAAGCTATGTAGCTTTTATTAAGTTGAGCATATTACTCTGTAATATGATAAAAAGAGATCAGATCACTTTTCCTTGATGAATTTCAATCACTCGATCAATATGCCGTTCAATTTCTTTGGGTTGATGCGTCACCAGTAACATGGTGAGCTTTTTCTCTTCACATAATTGATCCATTAAATCCTGCATTTCAATGCGTAATTTAGGATCAAGGGCTGAAAAAGGCTCATCCAATAATAAAATGGGTTTATCTCGTAGCAAACAGCGCGCTAACGCGACTCGCTGTTTTTGTCCACCTGAAAGTGCGGTCGGTTTTCTCGTTAAAAAATCCTGTAAATTGACCGCACTTGCAGCTTGTTCTACAAGTGCTTTTTCTTCTGCATTTAAGGCTAAATTCGGTTTTAAACCTAAGGCAATATTCTCTTCCACAGAAAGATGAGTAAAGAGATTATTTTCCTGAAATAGCATGGAAACAGGGCGTTCAAAAGGTGCCGTTTTGGTGTGATTTTCACCATTTAGCCAAATCTCGCCACTATCGGCATATTCAAAGCCGGCAATTAAATTCAGTAAGGTACTTTTTCCTGCGCCACTTTCACCAATGATGGCGATTTTTTCCTGGGCTTGAATCTGCAAATCAAACACCATCGGCATAGATTGATAATTGAAGACCACATTATCTAATTTAATCATGTTGTTCTTTCTGCCCTTCAATAAACATAAATAAACCTAAACATAAGCCCAATAAAATCAATGCCGTCACTGCAGCTTCTTGGCTTCGATATTGCCCGATTTGTTGATAAAGCAAATGAGGCAACGAAGTAAAATCAGGACTACCAAATAAAGCTATTGCCGTAAAATCGCCGAGTGATAAGGTCGTCGCGAGCGCCAAGGCATATTTCAACGGGGCTTGTAGCAACGGATATTCAATTAAACGAAAACGCTGCCAGCCTGTAATATTCAGCGATAAACAGAGTTTTTCATAATATTGCATCGATTGATTCATTGGGGTATTGAGAATTTTGATCACAAATGGCAAGGCAGCCAAGGCGTTACAAACAGATACCACTACAAACAAATGCCCTGCTGAAAAATCAATATCTTGTAACCAAAGGAATAAGCCTACCGCTAAAACGATTGTAGGAATGGCTAAAATCATCATGCCCCCCGTTAAAATTAAGTGAGCTAATTTCGGGTGATATAGCCATTGTAGCTGACGGGAAAGTAACAATAAGAAAAATCCAAATAATACCGATAAAATCCCTGCAGTCGGTGCCATGGTTAATGAATAAGCAAGTGCTTTCCATAATTGTGGATTTTGCCAATAGCCAAATAATTGGGTCGCAGACAAACCTTGGAAAACAATATTGAATAAGGGACTTAAAATAAATAAGCACACCGAGAATAAGACAAAAACATGTCCAAATTTGACCGCACTTGAAGGAGGCAAAACCCATCGATAACGTTGCGAAATCTGGGTTTCAGGTGCTTTCGCCCAATATTGTGAAAGTGAAAATAAAGCAAAACAAAACGCAAATTGTACAAGCGCAAAAAGTGCCGCTTTAGGTAAATCAAATTCAAAGAAAATGGCTTGATAAATCGCAACTTCTAGCGTGCTGTTTTGTGGCCCGCCACCAAGTGCCAATACAATCGTAAAACTGGTGAAACACAACATAAAAATCAGCACAAAGGCTGACACAATTTGGCTTTTCAAATAAGGCCATTCAATTAAGCGGAAAAATGTGAAATCTTTGATATTTAATTGTGCCGCAAGTTGGTGCTGTTCAGTCGGTACACTTTGCAAAGCCTGTAAACTCATTCGTGCTGCTAAAGGAATATTAAAAAATAAATGGGCAATGAGAATGCCACTTAAACCATAAATGGAGGGTTTCCACGAAATACCTAAGGTTTGCAGCAGTTGTGTTAGCCAACCGGCCGTGCCATAAATACCAATCAAACCGAAAATAGCCAGTAATGCCGGCAAAACAAACGTGAGAGAAAAAATGCGTAAAATGAGCGATTTGCCTTTGAAATCTAAATAGAAAAAAGCGCGTGCAAATAAAGTTCCAATTACGCTAGAAAGCAAGGCTGACAAGAATGCCTGCCCGACACTAAAGGCGATAACTTGATGCAAATAATCGTCTTGTAAGAAATCAGATAAGGCATAATCACTTCCAACTGAAAAAACCGCAGAAAGTGAAAATCCATAGAGTAAAACAATGAAAAAAATTACCGCACTTCCGCCCAAATAATGGCGAGGACGGAAATGCGGATGTTGCAATAAGCTCATTAACACTACTTAGATAAAGCTTTTTGCCATTGATTGATCCAGCCTTTAAGCTGCTCACTTGTCACCATTGTGGTATCTAAAATACGCATTGATTTTGCGCGAGAATTAAGCGCATCAATATGGCTTTCGATATTGGTCTCTACCACAGGTAACATGACATTATTTTTAGCAATATCTGCTTGAGCTTGCGGTGAAAGTAAGAATCCTAGAAACTCATCAGCACAGGCATTATTACGGTTAGCGACTTTTGCCGCGACTTCAACTTGTAATACGCTACCCTCTGCAAATTCTGTTGCCACATAATTGTCTTTTTGTTCAGAAAGAATATGGTAAATCGGCGAAGTATTGACGCTTAAAACCACATCACCTTCGCCTTTTAAGAAGGCCCCATAAGACTCGGTCCAACCTTTGGTGACCGTGACAGTATGTTTAGAAAGAGTTTTCCAGGCATTTACCACGTCAGCTTCTGGATAAACCGCATTCATCCAAAGCAATAAGCCTCGTCCAATACTGCTTGTACGCGGATCTTGATATAACACTTTAAGATCTTGACGCTCAACTAATTCTTTTAAGCTTTTTGGTGGATTAGCCAGCTTATTTTTGTCATAAATAAACGCATATTGCGCATAATCAAATGGTAAGAACGTATTATTTTCCCATTTAATCGGCAAACGTAACTGGCTTAAATCCACTTTATTTGGCTCAAAAATATTGAGTTTTTGTGCATCCTCAATTTGATAACTATCTAAACCGAGCACGACATCCGCCTTAATTTTTTTACCTTCTAGACGAACACGGTTAAACAAAGTGCCATTATTGTCAAAAGCCACATAATTCAGCTTACATTTCGGGAATTGTTGTTCAAAAGCTGCTTTAACTTTTGGTCCAGCACTCCAATCAGCACTAAATGAATCATAAGTATAAACATCTACTGTTTGAGGAGCAGCTTGTGCAAAAGCGGAAGCGGTAAAAAGTGCGGTTAAAATGGGAAGCGTTTTGTTCATTATGCGTTCTCCTTATTTTTGTATAACGAAACAGCATAATGAGATAATTAGTTTCCTACGCCAGCATTATCTGTTTCAGGTTCACGGGTATTTCTCAGCCATTAATATAGGCACCCCGACTAAGTGCGATGTAGTCTAACGTAAGGGAATTTTATCAACAAGTTATTTAACTTAAAAATGTTAATCTGATCACACTTTTATATCTGATTTATCATTTTTTGAGCAAAAGAAAACCTGCTAAAAAGCAGGTTTATCTTGGTAATCTATCGTCAATTAAGCTTGATGTTTAGCCGCTACTTCGCTTAATAAAGTTTGAAGTTCGCCAGCTTGATACATTTCTAAAATAATATCACAACCACCAATTAACTCACCTTCTACCCATAATTGTGGGAAAGTTGGCCAGTTTGCATAAGCCGGTAATTCAGCACGAATATCTGGGTGTTGAAGAATATCAACATAGCCGAAAGGCACTTTGCAATTCATTAATGCTTCAGATGCACGCGCAGAGAAACCACAAGAAGGTAATTTTGGTGAACCTTTCATGTAAATTAAAATTGGGTTTTCAGCAATTTGTTTTTTGATTTTGTCTAACGTTTCCATAATGTTCCTTGTTCAAATAAGTCTGAATAGGGCGCTATTCTAACATAAGATAGAACCTGAGTGAAAGACTTGGTCTTACCAACTTCCACCAGCTCCACCGCCGCCCTGTTCAAAAGCTGCATGACCAAACTGATCGTATTTTTTACGTTTTTCTGCATCACTTAAGACAGCATATGCTTCTGAAGCCTCTTTGAACTTCTGTTCAGCTACCTTGTCTCCTGGATTCATATCCGGATGATACTTCTTTGCC